>JAAUYD010150654.1_pt1 | contig 48444 bp, 38 predicted proteins | sample 7278101 | NCBI WGS metagenome assembly JAAUYD01 (sample SAMN14350128, study PRJNA611818) | marine sediment metagenome | isolation source: surface marine sediment (0.6m) | place: French Polynesia: Moorea | collected 2018-08
ACTCGCTCGGCACCGTGAAGGAGGCCCTGCGCCGCCACGGCCTCGACCCGAAGCGCAGCGACCCGAAGCGCTTCCGCTGGCGCATCGACCAGTGGAAGAACGCGGGACAGCTGCCCGCGGACGCCGCCGCACGGGCTCGCGACCTCGAGGCGGAGCAGGCGGCCGAGGTCTACGCCACCTACCAGCGCCTGCTGGGCGAGCAGGAGGCCCTCGACTTCGGCGACCTCCTGCTGCTCGTGGTCGATCTCTTCGATCGCTTCCCCGAGGTGCGACGCCACTACCAGGATCGCTGGCAGTACGTGCTGGTCGACGAGTACCAGGACACCAACCGCGTGCAGTACCAGCTGGTGAACCAGATCGCGGGGGAGCACCGCAATCTGTGCGTGGTCGGCGACCCGGACCAGTCGGTGTACGCCTGGCGTGGCGCCGACATCCGCAACATCCTCGACTTCGAGCGCGACTACCCGGACGCGCGGGTCGTGAAGCTCGAGCGCAACTACCGCTCGACCCAGCGCATCCTCGCCGCGGCCACCGGCGTGGTGGAGAACAACGAGGGTCGCCCCGAGAAGACGATGCGCGCCGAGCTCGGCGAGGGCGAGCGGGTCCGGCTGCGCGAGTGCCGCGACGACCGCGAGGAGGCCCAGTCGGTCGTCGAGCACATCCTGGCCGGCGTGCGCGAGGAAGGCCGCAGCTACGGCCACTTCGCCGTCTTCTACCGCACCAACGCGCAGTCGCGGCCCATCGAAGAGGAGCTGCTGAAGTACGACGTGCCCTACGCCGTGGTCGGCGGCGTGCGCTTCTACGAGCGCGCCGAGGTCAAGGACGCGCTCTCGTACCTGCGTCTGGCGGTGAACCCCGCCGACGGGATGGCGCTACGGCGCATCGTCAATCGGCCCACCCGGGGCATCGGCAAGACGACCCTCGGCCGGGCCGAGGCCTACGCCGAGGAGCGCGGGGGCAGCCTGCTCGACGCGCTGCGTGCCATCGGGAGCCAGGCGGCCGGCCGTACGCGGACTTCGATCGCCGGCTTCCTCGAGATCGCCGACGGGCTGGCCCGCGACGTCCCCTCCTGGACGCCGGCCGAGGCGATCTCCCACGTCCTCGATCGCACGGGCTACATGAAGGCGCTGGAGCGCGAGGGGACGCCCGAGGCCGAGGCGCGCGTGGAGAACCTGCGCGAGCTGCTGGCCGGTGCCGAGGACTTCACCGTCACCAACGCCGGCCCCGAGGACGAGGGGCGGAGCCTCGTCGAGCTCTTCCTGGATCAGGTTGCGCTCGTGTCCGACGTCGATTCGGCGGAGCTCGGAGACGAGAAGGTCTCGCTGATGACGGTGCACTCGGCCAAGGGGCTCGAGTTCCCGGTGGTCGCCGTGGTCGGCATGGAGGAGGGCATCTTCCCCCACCAGGCGTCGTCGCGGGATCCGCGGGCCGTCGAGGAGGAGCGCCGCCTGTGTTACGTGGCCATGACCCGGGCCATGCAGGACCTGACGCTCTACTGGGCCGAGGAGCGCCGGCGCTACGGTGCCCTCACCTTCGGGGTGCCCTCCCGGTTCCTGCGGGAGATCCCCACCCAGCATCTCCGCGGTGACGCGCTCGACGCCCCGCGGCGCGAGCGGCTCGACTTCGGCAGCCGTCCGTCCCGGCGCTCCGCCGCCTCCTCCGGTCGTTCCCTCGACTACTCCTACGACCAGTCGTCGCCCGGAGACGACGAGGACGGTCTTCGCCCGGGGCAGCGCGTCACGCACCCGATCTTCGGCGGCGGGAGCGTCCTCGAGGTCATCGGCGCGGGCCCGAAGCGGAAGCTGCGGATCCGCTTCGATCGCGCGGGCATCAAGACCGTCCTGCTGCGTTATGCCAATCTCGAGCTCGGCGGATAGGTCGGGCCGAAACGGGAGCGCGCGCTCCCGATGCCCGCGGGGCGGCCCGGCCTCCGAGTCGCCTCCCGGGCCGATGAATGCGATCTCCGCGTGTTCCTTTCTTGACACGGGCGGGCCGCCACGCGTATGACCGAGCGTTAAGGCGTGGTGCAGAGCGCCCCATCGGGGCCTTTCCCCTAAGGGGAAGCTCCGGCTCCTGCACCGCTGCGTCGCTTTTCCAGTGACTTTCTGAAAGGAAGGGAACTCCGTTGCGCTCCACCTGCATCCGGCTCCTCCTCGTCTCGATCTTCGGCTTCCTGGCGCTCGCGCCCACCTGTGGCCAGCCCCCCAAGATCGAGATCCTGACCCCGTCCGAAGGGCTCTTCACCCAGGCCGCCACGGTGAACGTGACCGGCCAGCTGACCTCGATCGGCCCGGCCTCGATCGCCTCGCTCACCGTCAACGGTGTGCCGGTGACGCCCTCGGGCGGCAGCTTCAGCACCACGGTCACGCTCACGCCCGGCGAGATCATCCAGCCGATCACGGCCGAGGTGGTGCGGACCAACGGCGTCGTGCTGCGCGACCGCGTCACGGTGATCCAGGGTGACTCCATCGCCGACGGCGACTTCAGCCTGATGGGCGTGGCACTCCGGCTCAACGACACGGGCCTCGACCTGCTCGAGAGCGAGATCACGAGCCTGGTCGACCTCGACATCGCGACCCTGCTGCCGCCGGGCACCCTCGTGATCGACAACTTCTGCTACGCGGACAGCTTCCTCGGCTGCATCGGCCGCGTGGACGTCACCGTCAGCGGCAGCCCGCCGCCGAGCCTCGGCGGCTTCGGCATCGCCATCGACAGCCAGACGAACTCGGTCGATGCGGACGTGACGCTCTCGAACCTGGCCATCCGCGCCAACGTCGACGACGCCACCGGCGTTCCGCTGAGCTGCACCATCGACATCTCGGCGGCCACGACCACGATCGACGGCAACTACGGCCTCCAGCCCCTGGCCGGCGATCCCAGCATCGTCGACGTGTTCCAGAACGGCAACGTGTCGGTGACCTTCGGGAGCTTCAACGACAGCACGAACTGCAGCGGGCTCCTGGGTGGCCTCGTCGAGGCCCTGATCGGGCTCTTCATCGGCGACATCCAGGATCTCGTCGAGCCGGCCATCGAGGACTTCCTGAACACGCCCGTCGGCGGCGATACCCCGATCGCGGGCGCGGTCCAGACGGCACTCCAGGGCATCGAGATCTCCGGCCCCATCGGGACCGCGATCGGCGTGAATCTCGAGACGCCGCTGTTCGACGTGTTCGAGGACACGGCCGGCATCACGCTCGATTCCGATGCCCGCATCACCGCGTCGACGCCGGATCCCCTGGCTCCGGATCTCACGGCCTCCTACCACATCCCCGAGGCGTTCCCGAGCTTCAGCGCGGTCACGCCCGTGGGCGGGCTGCCCTACGGGCTCGGCATCTGCATCTCGAGCTCGGCGTTCAACCAGCTGCTGCGCGCCGAGATCGAGAGCGGCCTGCTGCGCACGACCATCGAGGACCAGAACTTCGCCACCTTCCTCGTGGACGTGGACATCGAGCCCCAGCTGGCGCCCATCGTGACCGGCCAGACGGGTCCCTTCGGTGAGCTGGCCGACCTCTTGATCCCGGGCCTCGCGGTGACGATCAAGCTCGACTCGACGGGGGCGCCGCTCCTCGAGCTGGTCGCCGACGCCCGGGTGGGCCTCGACATCGCGCTGGTGGACGGCGCCCTGTCGTTCACCCTGGGCACCCTCGACATCTCGAACATCGACATCGAGGTGATCCGCAACACCACGACGATCCCGGATCCGGTGATCATCGCGCTGCTCGGGCTGGTGATCCCGGATCTGTTCCCGGAGCTCGCCAGCTCCCTCGCGAGCTTCCCGCTGCCGAGCTTCCTCGGGCTCGACCTCACGCCCGTCGAGATCTCGCGCAACGGCGAGTTCATGTCGATCTTCGCGGACCTGACGCCCGCCTCGCCCTAGGGGTTCACCCGCCGAGACAACCTGTCAGGGAGAGAGCGGGTCGCAGGGCTCGGTGTCTCCGTTTCGGATCTCGAAGGGAGTCTCCGCATCGCAGAGCCCGTCGCACACGTTCTCGATCACGCCGCCGGGTCGCAGGAAGCGGACGATCTGCTCCCAGCTCGCCGCGGTTCGGAAGCGAGAGAAGTGCGGGTCGCAGACGTCCTCGGGGACGATCTGGTTCGCCAAGGGCGGGATGAAGGGCGCCTGCTGCGGGTCCTGGATGTCGAGCCCCGTTCCCCAGATCTGGAGCGCCGACGAAGCGGTCTCGCCTTCCGGGAGATCGGGGATGTCCACCAGCCCGCGTTGTATGGATCCGAAGAGGTTGGGGAGGCCCATCGAACGCGCGGCCATGGCGCTGCCGTGGTTGTTCACCTGGTGGTCGAGCCATGCCACCTGGGCCAGCACGTCGGGCGGCTCTCCCGAGCCGGGGAGACGGTCGGCGAGAACGTTTCGCACGTAGCCTGCCGGATCGACCTGTACCCACAGCTCGTGGACGAGCGCGATCGCGACCAGCTGGTCGAGGGGTTCGCCGAGTCCGATGTTCTGCAGAAGCGCCTCGAAGAGTGGGAACTGGGACCAGCGCTGCATCTGGAAGGCGAAGTTGATCTGCCCCTCCGCCAGCACGAACTTGCTGGTGTCCGGCGAGAGCGCAGCCTGCAGCAGGCCGAACGTCCCGCCCAGGCTGATCCCCCAATAGTGGTGGTCGGCCTCGGGCCCCGGGAACGCGCCCTCGAGGATGCCGTCGGCATCCAGGTCGAGCTGGAACGCCGGGTCGACGTTGAAGAGCCCCCGCTTCATCATTCGTGAGAGCAGCAGCGCGTTGACCTGGCCCTGCAGGCTGCGGTCCACCCACGCCTGGAAGTCGTGAAGGCGACTGTCGCCCAGCCCGATGATCTGTACGGCGAGCCACGCCGGCTCCTGGTCGGTCCAACCGAGCCACGCGGTCGTGCCGGTGATGTACTGCCAGCGCCCCGTGCCGTTGAAGAGTGACAGTCGGGTGTCGGCCTCTTCGTTCAGGTCTGCGAACGCCTCGAGGCCGTTGAAGGCTCCGTGACCCGAGTAGAGCGTGCCCACCTCGGTTCCGTCTCCCTGCAGGAGCACGCAGGGCAGCGTGATGACGAAGCGCGCCTGCATGGTGCCGTTGCGGACGGGAAGTCCACTGACCGGGTCGAGGACGATGCGTCCGGCATTCGAGATGTCGGGGAAGGCCTCGAGGAAGAGCGGGCTCTCGAAGGTCCCGCGAACGACCCTGCGAACGGTCTGATCCGGAGCGCAGACCCGGTCCTCGACGGACTCGACCGAGAAGCCGGGGCCTGCCGTCGGGTCGCGGGCGTCGAGCCAGTCGAAGGTCTGGTCACGCAGGCTCAGCGCAGTGCGGGTGAGCTGGGTCTCGCTGCGAACGACGAAGTCGAACGCGATCAGCAGGTCCTCGCGGCCGACGCCGTGCGTCTCGAGGGTCGCGAAGAGGCGCTCGGCCGCGGGTCGTCGCTGCTCGAGCGCGGGAATCGTACTGGGGAGTCGGTCGCGCAGTGCGCGGAAGGCGGGCTCGGGTTGCACGGCCGAGCCGTCGGGTCCAACCAGGTGTCGCAGGGCCACGATGTAGCGCCGACCGGCGAGGAGCGTCTGCGCTGGACGAAAGATCAGCGCCTGTCGAGGGCTGCTTTCGGCTCGAGCGTCGTTTTCGACCCAGTGCAGAATCCGCTCCCCGGTCTCGGCATCCAGGATCAGGGTCGGACTGTCGGACTGGCGCGAGCGGTCGTCGTGAGTGCGGACGCCCCGATACGGGGGCCCGCCGGAGCAGCAGACGGGTGGGATCAGCCGAGAAGCGCCGGACGCTTCGATGTCGACGCCCCCCGGAATGTGCACCAGCGGATGGACACCCGGGCTGAAGCCGTCGTGGGAATCGAGAGCATCCACGACGAGGCTGGGACCGTTCAGCTCGGGGCCGCCTCCGGCCGGAAGGTCGAGGCGGAATCCGGTCGCCGTCGTCGTGTCTTCCACCAGGAATCGCGAGGAGGGATAGGGGAGCAGGCACTCGACGTCATTGAGGATCTCGCACGTCGCCGGTCGGTCGAGATCGACCACCTCGAACTCGACGTCGTGGCGGTGGCTCAGCCGCAGGCCGAGGAACCGGTCCTCGACGTGTGCGATCAGCCGGTAGACGCCCGGCACTGAGAGGTCGAGGGAGCCCGCTGCCAGGCCGGTCGAGTCGAAGGTCGCGTCGACCGGCTGCGTCGACCCGTCGGGGTGGACGAGGGTCAGCGTCTCGCTGCGCGACAGGAAGCGCACACCGCGATCGACAGCGGGCGCCCCCCACTGGCGCACGCTCCATTGGACGGGGCCGGCGCTCGAGAGCTGCCCGGCAAGGGGCTCGGTGATTCGCAAGGTTCCTCGATCGCAAGCCGCACCGACGAGCATCGAGACGGTGAGCGCCGCGAGCAGAGTCGCCCGTGCTCGTCGCGTCTTGGGGGCCATGGGATGGGTCTCCTTCACGATCCGAAGCTCTCATCGCGGCCCTTTCCATGCTTGACATCTCGTGCCAACCGCTTGACATTTTGTGCCATGGCCGGACGAATCCGCGAGGGCTTCATGTCGGGCTTGCTCGCCGTGGCCGCGGGCAAGCCGGAGGCCCGGCTCTTCGCACGGGCCGGGCTGCGAGCCGATCGCCTCTCGGATGACGAGGGCTTCGTCGATCTCGAGAAGTATCTGCGGCTCTTCGAGCTGACGGCCCGCGAGACGCGTGACGATCTCGGCATCCACATCGGGCGGGCCTTCAATCTCGAGAGCCTTCCCATGCTCTACGAGTCGCGGACGATTCTCGATGCGCTCCGAGCGCTGGCGAGGGTGGTCGACGATCACCTCGAGGGGCCGCGCGTCGAGATCGATTGCACGCCGGAGCTCGCGACGTTGCGCTACCGGATCGATCTGGGGGATCCGTCGACCCGCCGCCAGCACGTCGAGACCGTGGTCGTGATCGCGGCCCGGGCGCTGCGCCGGCTGGCGGCCGGGCGCTTCCGGCCGCAGGTCGTCTGCTTCGAGCATCCCGCGCCACGAGACACGCGCGAGCACGAGCGAATCGTGGGCGCGCCCTGCCGTTTCGGCGAGCCGATGACGGCCATCCAGTTCGACGCTTTGCACCTTCGAGATCCCGTCGCCCGAGCCCCCCGAGTCTCCCTGGCCAGGTCCGCCCCCCAGACGGAGAGCTGGATCGACCGGGTTCGGCAGGACGTCGCGCGCGCTCTACCCGACGGACATCCGTCGATCGGGCTCGTGGCGCAGCAGCTCTCCCTGAGCGTTCGTACCCTTCAGCGCAGGCTCGTGGAGCAAGGTGTCGTCTATCGGGGCCTCGTAGACGACGTCCGGCGAGAGCTGGCGCTCGGCTATCTCGCCGACCCGGCTCTCTCCCTGACGGAGCTCGCGTTCCTGCTCGGTTACTCCGAGCTGAGTGCGTTCGACCGGGCCTTCCGCCGGTGGACCGGCACCTCGCCCGGCGCGTTTCGGGCGAGTCGCCGGAGCTGATTCCGAACCAATCGGCCTAGGACGGCGGGCCCTTCAGCTCGACCGTGTTGCCGTCGGGATCGCGCACGTACATCGAGGGGCCGTTGCCTTCGGCGCCGTAGCGCTCTCCGACGTCGCCCGGCTCGACGTCGTGGGCGCGCAGGTGCTCGGCCAGGGCCGCCTCCTCGAAGCGCTCGATGCGCAAGGCGAAGTGGTCGAGGTTGCGCGCCTCGGCGCCGGGGCCCGCGCCTCCCGCGCGGCCGAGGGGACCGTCCACCGGAACCAGGTCGATCAGCGACGCGCCCGCACGTAGCTGGATCAGCCCGAGTGCGTCGATGCGCCGCTCGATCTCGCAGCCGAGCGCCTCGCAGTAGAAGCGCAACGAGGCGTCGAGGTCGGCCACGCGCAGCACTACGTGGTCGAGGCCCCGGACGCGGAGCGGGCTCTCGCGGGTCAAGAAGGCGCGCCGATTCGAGCGCCGCTAGCCACGCCGGTAGGTTCGTTCCAGGCCGTCCCGTCGCTCGGCGCGTTCGAGGGCGAGCCCCACCAGCCGATCGAGGAGGGCCGAGTAGGAGAGCCCGGACGCCTGCCACAGCCGCGGGTACATCGAGCCGTCGGTGAAGCCGGGGAGGCTGTTCACCTCGTTGAGCCAGAGCCCGGACCCGTCGCGCTCCACGAAGAAGTCGACGCGCGCGAGGCCCGAGCCCTCGACGATCTCGAACGCGCGCAGCGCCAGCTGCTGAAGCTCTGCCGTCGTCTCGTCCGGCAGCTCGGCCGGGATCACGAGCTCCGTGGCCTCGTCCACGTACTTGGACTCGTAGTCGTAGAAGTCGACGCCGTGGGGAACGATCTCGCCGGGCACCGAGGCCTCGGGCGGGTCGCCGTCGAGCACGGCCACCTCGATCTCCCGGGCCGACGCGGCCTGCTCCACCAGGATCTTCTCGTCGTAGCGGGCCGCCTCCTCGATGCCGGCACGCAGCTCGTCGGCCGTGGTGGCCTTGGACACGCCGACGGAGGAGCCCAGGCAGGCCGGCTTCACGAAGGCGGGGAGGCCGACGCCGGAGAGCGCCCGCTCGATCTCGCGCGTGGGGTCGCGCCGAAAGCGCGTGCGCCGTACCAGCACGTCGGGGAGGACCGGGATGTCGGCCGCGCGCAGCAGGCGCTTGGTCACCTCCTTGTCCATCTGCAGCGCGGAGCCCAGCACGCCGGAGCCGACGTAGGGGATGCCGACCAGCTCGAGGAAGCCCTGGAGCGATCCGTCCTCGCCGCCGGTTCCGTGGACGATCGGGAGGATCACGTCGAGCGACGCGGCGGGTCGGCCGCTGTCCGTCTCGACCAGCTGCCGTCCGCCGGGGATCGCGGGCAGCGTCACCTCGGGCTCGGAGGCGACGGCCTCCGGAAGCATGCCCCCGCTTCCCAGGTGCCAGCGTCCCTCGGGATCGATGGCGATCAGCGACACGTCGTAGCGGCTCGGGTCGAGGGCCTGCAGGATCGACGTCGCCGACGTGATCGAGACCTCGTGCTCGACCGATCGGCCTCCGAAGACGAGGCCCAGCCGAAGCTTCTCGCCCCGGACCCTCTCCATCCGGTCCTTGCCCATGCTTCCCCCTCGGCGAGCGAGGATAGCGACCACGCGGCGCCGCCGGGCCGGTCCCGGGCCTCCCGGTGCGCGGCCGGCGGCACCCGCACCGGGACGTGGGCTAGCCTCCTCCGGTGGCCGAGCCGTCCCCGGAGCTGATGGAGAAGGAGCGCCGCCTCGAGGCGGCGCTGCGGGCCCACGGCCGGGTGCTGGTCGCGTTCTCGGGCGGCGTGGATTCGAGCTATCTCGCCTACGTGGCGAGCCGCGCGCTGGGCGACGGGGCCCTCGCGGTGACGGCGCTCTCGCCCTCCTATCCCCAGAGCCATCGTCAGGTGGCCTGTGACGTGGTGGAGCGCTTCGCCATCGCCCACCGCTTCGTCGAGACCCACGAGATGGCGAGCGAGGCGTATCGACGCAACGCCCCCGACCGCTGCTACCACTGCAAGACCGAGCTGTTCGACGTGCTCGGTGCGCTGCGCACGGAGCTCGGCTTCGACGCCGTCGCCTACGGCGTGAACACCGACGACACCGGCGACTTCCGCCCGGGCCACCGGGCCGCCGACGAGCAGGGCGTGCTCTCCCCCTTCCTCGACGTCTCGCTCTCGAAGCAGGAGATCCGCGCCCTCTCGAAGCACGCGGGCCTGCCCACGGCCGAGATGCCGGCATCGGCCTGTCTCTCCTCGCGGCTCCCCTACGGCACCGAGGTCACGCGCGAGCGGCTGGCCCAGGTCGAGGAGGGCGAGGAGCGCCTGCGCGCCCTCGGCTTCCGACAGGTGCGCCTGCGGCACCACGGCGAGATCGCGCGGGTCGAGATCGCGCCCGAGGAGCTCGACCGGGCCCTCGACCCCGTGATGGGCTCGCGCATCCGCGACGCCATCAAGCCCCTCGGCTTCGACTTCGTGGCGCTCGATCTCGAGGGCTACCGCACCGGCTCGCTCAACACCGGCCTGCTCCAGGTCGAGGGGCTGGGGCCCGCGCGTTGAAGCCCGTGGCGCTGCCCTGTGAAGGCGCGCCCCGGGATCTCGGCCTGGACCAGGGCCGTGCCCTGGTCGGCCGCATCCGTGCGCGCGTGCGCCTCGATCTCGGCAGCACCGTCGATCGCTTCCTGCGTCCGCCCGGCTCGGAGCCCCTGGCCCGCCGCGTCGAGATCGACACCCGCCGCTTCTATCCCCACATGTACGAGCGCATGTGCGGGCTGTCCCGGGGCGCCGGAGTCCCCGTCCGCGATCTCGCGGCGCTGCTCTCCCGGGAGCTGGCCGTGACCTCGCCGGTCGGCCTCGTGGTGGTGGGGCCCGAGCGGGGCGGCGGCGTCGCCCGCATCGCGCGCCGCGTGCAGGCGGCCGACGTGTTCCTGCGTCGCAGCGAGCCGGGTGGCGACTACCGCTCCCTCGAGTGGGTGCGCCCGGGCATCGTCCCGGCCCTTGCCGGCGTGAACGAGCACGGCCTTGCGGTCGCGGCGTCGGTGGCCCCGCCGACGCCCGAGGCCCTTGCGCGCTGCGCGGCACCGGCGGGTCTGCTCGTGCAGGACTGCCTCCAGCGCTTCGATGCCCTGGAGAAGGCCGTGGAGTGGTGTCTGGCCCGGCCCTCCGGCGGCCGCGTCTCGATCGCCCTCGCCGACGAAAAGGGCGACGTCGCGGTCGTGCACCGCACGGGACCGGACGCCCACATCGAGCGCCCGACCGACGGGCTGGCGATCGCTTCCCAGCGGGACCGGGAGCGCGAGGTGCTCGCCAAGCGCTGCGGCGAGCACGCGACCCTCGATGCAGCGGGCCTCGTCCGGGTGCTGTGCGCCGACGTCTCGCCGACGCCCTCGGTCGTGCTGCTCGAGCCCGCGGGCCGGCGGCTGTGCCTCGCCGTGCCGGGAGTGCCGGGAGCGGGCTCGGACGGTCTCGACTGGCGCACGTTGCCGCCGTCGGCCGAGGTCGACCAGCCCGAGGCCGACTAGCCCGAGGCCCGGGCCGCCGCCTACACGAAGGCGGCGGGCGACCCGAGGCCGGAGCCGAACACGAACTCCCCGAGGGCCTTGCGGTCGCGCGGCGCCTCGTCGCGCTCGCGCATGCCTTCGGGAAGCGCGCTCGCCTCGCCGGCGTAGCCGATGGCCAGGCCGGTCAGCGGATCGAGCCCGTCGGGCAGGGAGAACGCCTCGCGGATCTTGTCGTTCTCGATTCCGATCATCGGGTGGACGGCGAGGCCGCGCGCGGTGGCCTCGAGGCTCAGCGTCGCGGTGGCCATGCCGAGATCGTGCTCGGCCGCTGCATTGGCCCGGTCGTTGCGCGCGAAGCGTCGCGAGACGAGGCCGAGCGCGAGTACCGGCGCCTGCTTCGCCCACGCCTGGTTCGGCTCGACCAGACAGGACAGGAGCTTCGCGTAGAGCTCCTCGTCCTCGCGCCGGGCGACCAGGAAGCGCCAGGGCTGCTCGTTGTAGGACGAGGCGGCCCAGCGCGCGGCCTCGAAGATCGAGCGCAGATCCTCGTCGGACACGGCGTCCGGCTTGAACGCGTAGGGGCTGTAGCGCTGGGCCACGAGCTCGAGGATCGGGTGGGCGGTGTTCGCGTACTTGACGTGCATGGGGGTCCTTTCGATGCAGTGGGGTTCGGCGGATGTGGGTCAGGGGAGGTCGAAGAGCAGCACGCGGCTGTCCTCGCTCGCGAGGATCGGATGGGGTCCCGGCTCGGAGAGTGCGACGGCATCTCCCGCGGAGAGCAGCGTGTCGCCGATCGAGACGCTGCCGGAGACTAGATGCACGAACGCGTGTCGCCCCGCGCCGAGCTCGAATCGGCTCGACGCGTTCGCTCCGAGCTCGAGCTCGAGGAGCTCCGCGTCCTGATGCCAGGTGGCCGCGCCGTCGGCCGGGTCGCCGCTCACGAGCAGCCGGAAGTCGCCGCGGAGGGGGAGCTCGTCGCGGCTCCGCTGCTCCCACGAGGGAGGGAGGCCGGCCTCGCTCGGACGCACCCAGATCTGCAGGAAGTGCAGGGGCACCCGGTCGGAGTCGTTGAACTCCTCGTGGGTCACGCCGCTCCCGGCGCTCATGCGCTGCACCTCGCCCGGCCGCAGCACGGCGCCGTGGCCCATGTCGTCGCGATGACGCAGGCCGCCCTCGAGCACGAGGCTCACGATCTCCATGTCCCGGTGGCTGTGAGGGGCAAAGCCCCCGCCCGGGGCCACGCGGTCGTCGTTGATGGCGACCAGGTCCCGGAAGCCCGTCCAGGCGGGGTCGTAGTACATGCCGAAGGAGAAGGTGTGGCGGCTGTCGAGCCAGGGAAGGCGAGTCGCTCCCCGCTCGGCGCCCAGTCGGAGGGTCGGGTTCGTGTCTTCCATGCTCGAATCCTAGCTCCGTCGTATGGGTTGATAATGGATTCACTGATGAACTCACCATGCACGAATCGTGCATAATCCATCCGAGCGGGGGTACACTCCCTCCATGGCGCTTCGATTGGAGGAGCTGGAGACCTTTCTCGCGGTGAACGAGCAGGGGGGCTTTGCGGCGGCCGCCCGTCAGCTCGGGCTCTCGGCCTCAGCGGTGAGCAAGCACGTGAGCTCGCTCGAGCGCGCGCTCGGCACCCGGCTGATGCAGCGGACCACCCGGAGCCTCTCCCTCACCGAGGCCGGGAGGGAGCTCCGGGCGCGGGCTCCGCGGCTCCTCGAGCACGCCCGTCAGCTCGAGGCCGACCTGCGAGGTGAGGCCCGGCGCCCGACCGGCCGCCTGCGCGTCGCCGCGCCCCAGGACTTCGCCCGGCTCCACCTCTGTAGCCGCATCCAGACCTTCCTGCGTCGCTACCCCCAGCTCGACATCGACCTCGAGCTCGGCGATCGCCAGGTGGCCGTGGTGGACGAGGGCTTCGACGTGGTGCTGCGGATTGCCGCGACGGCGGACTCGGGCCTGATCCGGCGCCGGCTGGTGGCGTGCCCCTCGGTCCTGTGCGCAGCGCCCGCCTATCTCGAGGAGCGCGGAGAGCCCGAGCGCGTCTCCGACCTCGCCGAGCATGCGTGCCTGGTCTACGCCCACACGGACGGCTGGCGCCTGCTCGACGGCGGCCGCTCGCGCATCTTCCGGCCCACGCCGCGCGACCGCTCGAACTCGGGGATGGTGCTGCGCGACCTCCTCGTCTCCGGCCGCGGGATCGGACTCCTCCCGACATTCCTGATCGCAGACGATCTCCGCGCCGGGCGCCTCGTCGCGCTCCTGCCCGGGGCCGTCGAGCAGGACCTCGAGCTGATGGCGCTCTATCCCCATCGCCAGGGGCTGCCGGCGAAGGTGCGCGTGTTCGTCGACTTCCTGGTCGAGGAGTTCGGCGTCGGGCCCGGAGAGCTTGCGCCCTGGGATCACGGGCTCTCGGGCGCCTAGCGCTGCGCTCGCCGCTGGTGGGATTACCGGCGGCGTCCGCCGCCGCCACCCCCACCTCGGCGGCGTCTCGGGCGGCGTCCGCCACGGCGTCCCTCGCCCTCGCCTCCGCCGGACCGGCCCTCATCTCTGCCGGATCGGCCCTCGCGTCCGCCGGACTGGCTCGGCGCCTTCGCCGGCGGCTCCTCGCGGACGCTGGTCTCCGGGCGGTGCTCCTGCAGGTAGGAGGCGCAGATCGCGGCGAGATCGCGCCGGCCGTCCGGCGTCGCCGCCATCTTCTCCACGATCGGGACGAAGCGATCGACCTTGAAGGCCTGCTCGCGATCGGGGATCTGGCGGATCTCCTGCTCGATCTTCACCGAGAGGCGCTCCTGCACCCGATCCAGGATGTCCTGCTCCGTCGGCACGGGCCGCTCGGAGATCTCGATCTTGTTGATCTTCTGCAGGTTGCGGAAGTTCCCGATGTCGAGGCCCGACACCAGCGAGATGGCGATGCCGGCCTTGCCGGCCCGGCCCGTGCGGCCCGTCCGGTGGACGTACACCTCGGCCGAGTCCGGTGCCGAGTAGCCGATCACGTGGGACAGGTCGCTGATGTCGATGCCGCGTGCGGCGACGTCGGTGGCGACCAGGAAGCGCAGCTCGCCCGCCTTGATGCGCTTCATCGCGGCCTCGCGAGCGGCCTGGGTGAGGTCGCCCGAGATGGCGTCCGCGTCGAAGCCGTGGCGCTGCAGGAAGGCCGTCACGAAGCGGACGTCGTCCTTGGTGTTGCAGAAGATGATCGCGCTCTCGGGGTCCTCGACCTCGAGCAGACGGCGCAGGGTGTGGTCCTTCTCCTGGGCCGTGGTCACGCAGTAGAAGTGCTCGATCTCCTGGGGCGAGGAGTGCCCCTCGACCAGGGAGATGAACTCGGGCTCCACCAGGAAGGCGCGCGCCAGGGCCAACACCTTCTCGGGCATCGTCGCCGAGAAGAGGCAGGACTGGCGCTCCTCGGGCAGGTAGGAGCGGATCTCCTTCATGTCGGGCCAGAAGCCCAGGGAGAGCAGCTCGTCCGCCTCGTCGAAGACGACCATCTTCACGTCGTCGAAGCTCATGCGGCCGGAGCCCAGGTGGTCGAGGATGCGGCCCGGCGTTCCCACGATCACGTGGGGGCCCTCGGCCAGGCCCTCGAGCTGGGGCCCGTAGGCGGTGCCGCCGTAGATCGGCAGGGTGCGCACGCCGCGGTGCTTGCCGATGGCGGTGACCTCGGTGCAGATCTGGTTGGCGAGCTCCCGGGTGGGCGCGAGCACCAGCGCCTGGGGCGCGGCCAGGTCGGTGTCGATCTCGGCGACGATGGGGATGCCGAAGGCGCCGGTCTTGCCGCTACCGGTGCGCGCCTGGACGATCAGGTCGCCCCCCTTGCGCATCGGCGCGATCGACTGGGCCTGCACCGGCATCGGGTCGGTCCAGCCGAGATCGGCGATGCCCTGGCGGATGTCCTCGGGGAGGTCGACGAAGACGTTCGGATCGCTGGTTTCGGGCTCCACGGCGCCGCAACCCTACCAACCGGCTCGCCGCTTGTCCCCCGAGCCCCGCTCTGGCGACACCGTCGCGTGCCGGAGGCGCGCAGGCGCCCCGGGCGGCCTTGCCGCTACCCTCCCGGCCCCATGTCCAAGCTCTCCCCGGACGAGCTCCTGCACCTCTCCAAGCTCTCGGCGCTGCGGTTCTCCGAGGCCGAGCTACGCGCGTTCGGCGCCGACCTCGAGGCGGTGCTCGGCTACGTCGAGCTGCTCGAGCAGGCCCCCACCGAGGGTGTGGAGCCGACCTCGCTGCCGATTCCGTTCCCGACCCCGCTGCGCGACGACGAGCCGGCGGAGCCGCTTCCGGCCGAGGAGGCCGTCGCCAACGCGCCCGAGCGATCGGGCACCGCCTTCGCCGTTCCCAAGGTCATCGACGAGGGCTGATGGTGGCCGATCCGATGCCGACCCTCCGCGAGCTCGCCGCGAGTCTCGAAGCGGGCGAGCGCAGCTCGCTCGAGCTCGTCGAGCAGAGTCTCACTCGCGCGCGCGAGTGCGAGTCGCTCGCCGCGTTCCTGTCGCTGCGCGAGGACGGTGCCCGTGAGGAGGCGCGCGCCGCCGATCGGCGCCGCGCCGCGGGAGAGCGCCGCTCGCCGCTCGACGGGATCCCGATCGCGATCAAGGACAACATCACGAAGCGCGGCGAGACGGCCGGGTGTGCCTCGCGCATCCTCGAGGGCTATCGCTCGCCCTTCGATGCGACGGCCCTCGCGCGCCTCGAGGCCGCCGGCTGCATCGTGGTCGGCCGGACGAACATGGACGAGTTCGCGATGGGCTCCTCCACCGAGAACTCGGCCTACGGTCCCTCGCGCAATCCGTGGGATCCCGAGCGCGCGCCGGGTGGATCCTCCGGAGGCTCGGCGGTCGCGGTGGCGGCGGGCGTGGTGCCCGTGGCACTCGGAAGCGACACCGGGGGATCGATCCGGCAGCCCGCTTCGTTCACCGGGATCGTCGGCATGAAGCCCACCTACGGGCGTGTCTCGCGGCTCGGCCTCGTGGCGTTCGCTTCGTCCCTGGACCAGATCGGACCCTTCGCGCGCACCGCCCGCGACTGTGCGTGGGTGCTCGACGCCATGAGCGGCAACGACCCCGGCGACAGCACGAGCCTGCCCGACCCGCCGACGCGCTCCACGGACGCGCTGACGGACGCCCTCGAGATGGGCGACCTCGACGGCCTGCGCATCGGGCTGCCGAGCGAGTACTTCGAGCTCGAGGGCGCCGCGCCGGGCGTGATCGAGCGGGTTCGCGAGGCCGTCGCCGAGCTCGAGGCGGCCGGCGCCAGGACGGTGCCCGTCTCGCTCCCCAACAGCCGCTTCGCCGTGGCCTGCTACTACCTCGTCGCCACCGCCGAGGCGTCGAGCAACCTCGCCCGCTTCGACGGCGCCCGCTACGGCCGCCGCGCGGCCGGCGCCGCCGACGTCGGCGAGATGATCGAGCGCTCGCGCTCGGAGGGGTTCGGCGCCGAGGTCAAGCGCCGCATCCTGCTCGGCACCTTCGTGCTCTCGGCCGGCTACTACGACGCCTACTACAAGAAGGCGCAGCAGGTCCGCACGCTGCTGCGCGACGACTTCGGGCGTGCCTTCGAGGAGTGCGACGTGATCGCCGCGCCGACGTCGCCGGAGACCGCCTTCCGCTTCGGGGAGAAGGCGGATCCCCTCGCGCTCTACCTCTCCGACGTCTACACGGTGTCGGCCAACCTGACGGGCGCGCCGGCCGTCTCCGTCCCGTGCGGGCTCTCCGAAGGCCTCCCGGTCGGGCTGCAGCTGATCGGGCCGGCGCGCGGCGACGAGACGATCCTGCGCGTGGCCGACGCCTATCAGCAGCGCACGAGCCACCACGAGGCGCGGCCGCCGCTCGCCGGAGCGGGCGCATGAAGCCGACCCATCCCGACTACGAGGTCGTGATCGGGCTCGAGGTGCACTGCCAGCTGCGGGTGCGCACCAAGCTCTTCACTCCGGCCCCGGTGACCTACGGGGCCGAGCCCAACACCGCCACGCTGCCCGTCTGCCTGGGCCTTCCGGGGGCGCTCCCGGTGCTGAACGGCCCGGCGGTGGAGCTCGCCGTCCGCGCCGGGCTCGCGACCCACTGCACGATCCAGCCGCGCTCGATCTTCGCGCGCAAGAACTACTTCTATCCCGACCTTCCCAAGGGCTACCAGATCTCGCAGTTCGAGGAGCCGCTGGCCACCGGCGGCTACGTCGACGTGCCGATGGAGGGGGAGGAGGAGCCGCTGCGCGTGCGGCTGACGCGCATCCACATGGAGGAGGACGCCGGCAAGTCGGTGCACGAAGCCGGCCTGTCCGAGACCCACGTCGACCTGAACCGCGCCGGCGTGCCCCTGATCGAGATCGTCTCGGAGCCCGACATCCGCTCGCCCGAGGCCGCGACCGCCTACCTGCGCACCCTGCGCGAGATCGTGCGGTACATCGACGCCAGCGACGCGGACATGGAGAAGGGGCACTTCCGCTGCGACGTCAACGTCTCCCTGCGGCCCCACGGCTCGAGCGAGCTCGGCACCCGGACCGAGCTCAAGAACCTGAACTCCTTCCGCTTCGTCGAGGCGGCGATCCGTCTCGAGATCGACCGCCAGGCCAAGGTCCTCTCCGAAGGCGGGACCATCGAGCAGGTCACCCTCGGCTACGACGCCGACCGCGGACGTACCTTCCTGATGCGCGGGAAGGAGGACTCGGACGACTACCGCTACTTCCCGGACCCGGACCTCGTGCCCCTCGTGCTCTCCGAGGAGCGCATCGCCGAGATCCGCGCCGCCCTGCCGGAGCTGCCGGAGCAGAAGCGGGCGCGCTTCACCGAGGAGTACGGTCTCCCGGGAGACGCCTGCGCCATCCTGACCGAGAAGCGGGGCCTCGCCGACTTCTTCGAGCGCGCCGCCGCCGCGGCCGGCGATGACGCGAAGCCCGCGGCCCAGACGACCGCGAACTGGATGCTTCGCGACGTCCTGGCCGTGTTGCGCGAGGACGACGTCGAGGTCCAGGACGGCCACCTCGAGCCCGAGGGTCTGGGCGCGCTGATCCGCATGGTCGAAGAGGGGCGGGTCACGGCGCGCAGTGCGCGCTCGCTCTTGCCCGAGCTGATCCGCGAGGGCGGGGATCCCGAGCGACTGGTGCAGGAGCGGGGCCTCGAGAGCGTTTCGGACGAGGGCGCCCTCGAGGCGCTCGTGGCCCAGGCGATCGAGGCGAATCCGAAGGCGGTGGCCAGCTACGCCGAGGGCGACAAGAAGTCGCTGAACTTCCTGATGGGTCAGGTGATGAAGGCGAGCCAGGGCAAGGCCGACCCCGGCGCGGTGCGCAAGCTCCTGGCGGCGAAGCTCGAGTCGTGAGCGACTGGTTCACCGTCGCGTGGTCCGACGAGGGCGTGCGCATGCTCGACCAGCGCGTGCTTCCCGAGCGCGAGGAGTACCTCACGCTCGAGACGGTGGAGGCGGTGGCCCAGTCGATCGAGAGCCTCGCCGTTCGCGGTGCGCCCGCGATCGGCTGCACGGCGGCGCTCGGCGTCGCCCTGGCCGCAAGGCGGAGCCGCGCCACGGATCTCGCCGCGCTCGGCGTCGAGCTCGAGGCCGCGCGCGAGCGTCTGGCCCGCACGCGCCCTACGGCCGTCAATCTGTTCTGGGCACTCGGACGCATGGCCGAGTGCGAGGCCGCGGCGCGCGAGGCCACGGGCGCCTCGCCCAAGAGCGTCGCCGCCGCGCTGCTCGAGGCCGCGCTCGAGATCGTCCGCGAGGACGAGGCCTCGTGCCGTGCCATGGGCCGGGCTTCGCTCCCCCTGGTCGAGGAGGGCGCGCGCATCCTCACCCACTGCAACGCCGGCGCGCTCGCGACTGCGGGCTACGGCACGGCGCTCGGCGTCGTGCGCGCGGCGTTCGAGGCGGGTCGCGGCGTACGCGTGCTCGCCGACGAGACGCGGCCCTTCCTGCAGGGCGCGCGGCTCACGGCCTGGGAGCTGGACCGCGACGGCATCCCGGTCACCGTCATCACCGACAACATGGCCGGCCATCTGATGCAGCAGGGCGAGGTGGACCTGGTCGTGGTCGGCTCCGACCGCATTGCCGCGAACGGCGACGTCGCCAACAAGATCGGCACCTACCCCCTGGCCGTCCTCGCCCGGGAGCACGGCGTGCCCTTCTACGTGGCGGCCCCGCTCTCGACCGTCGACCCCGACACCCCGGACGGGGCCGCCATCCCCATCGAGGAGCGCGGCCGGGAGGAGGTCGCCGAGTTCGGTGCGCGCCCGGTGGTTCCCGAGGGCGTGCCCGTGCGGCATCCGGCCTTCGACGTGACCCCGGCCCGCCTGGTCACCGCGATCATCACCGAGCGCGGGATCGCGCGGCCGCCCTTCGCGGAGGCGCTCGCCGCGCAGCTCGCCGGCTCGCCGGGCGGCTGACTCCCGCAGGCTGCTGCCCCGCTGCCAGCCCGCTGCACAGGGCTTGCCGGTCGGGTGCGGTTGCGCGCGAGTCGACGCAACCGGGCGTCAAGCTCGGGGCCCCGTCGTGTCGATAAGGCGTGGTTGGAGGGCCCCAGTTGAACGCGAAGATCCTGTGCGCGGACGACGATCCCCGCTTCTGCCGAAGCCTCGCTCGCACGCTCGGTGAGGAGGGATTCGACGTGGTCATGGCCCACGACGGCCCCTCGGCCCTTGCGCTGCATCGGGAGCACGAGCCGGATCTGGCGGTGCTCTCGGTCCTGCTTCCGGGCCTCGACGGCTTCTCGCTGCTCGGCGACATCCGCAAGGATCCCGAATGCGGTCGCATTCCCGTGGTGCTGCTCTCGAGCTGCTCGCTCACGCCGGCCTACGAGGAGCGCGCTCGCGAGCTCGGCGCCGAGACGATCCTGCGCAAGCCGGTGCCGCTCGACCGCCTGCTCGACATGGTGCGCAAGCAGGTCGGAACCGTGCCGGTCTCCCCGGGCCCGCGACGGTCGGGCACGCCCATGCTCGAGGGCGACCTGCAGGAGGTTCCCTTTCCGGCCCTGCTGCACCACCTGCACGGCCTGCGCGCCACCGGCGTCCTGGACCTGAAGCGCGGCAAGAAGCGCAAGCAGATCCAGCTGCGGGAGGGCCGCGTCGCGGTGATCCGTTCCAACCTCGTGAACGAGACCCTCGGCCACCTGCTCGCGGCCTCGGGGACCATCACCTGGGACGTGATGCACGAGTCGCTCACCCGCGTCCGCAAGGGCGAAGGGCTGCAGGGCAACATCCTGATGGCGATGCAGATGCTCGACGAGCAGGATCTCGCTCGCGCCCTGCACAACCAGGCCGAGGAGAAGCTCTTCGAGACCTTCTCGTGGCGGAAGGGTCGCTTCCGCTTCCATCGCGGTGCCAAGGTCAAGAGCGGCAACGCGCTCTCGCTCAAGCGCGGCACCGCGGAGATCGTACTCGACGGCGTCCGGCTGCGAACGCCCATCGAGGTGGTCGACGAGTTCCTGACCGCCGAGGCGGACGCCCATCCGCAGCCCGCCGAGACCGCCTTCTACCGCTTCCAGGAGCTCGAGCTCGACGACGAGACGCGCGAGATGATGCACCGGGTCGAAGGCGTGAATCGTCTCGGGGACATCCTCCCCCTGACCGAGCCCGAGCGTCGTCTGCTCTACGGCCTGCTCGTGCTGCAGCTCGTCGAGCTCCGCACCACCGAGGCGCGGCGGGTCAAGCGCGAGACGACGAAGCCGCCGGTCGAGACGCCCCCCGAGACGATGGCCACGCCCGAGGGCCCCATCGACATCGAGGAGCTGCGCGCCGAGCTGGCCGCCCACGCCGGCCGCATCGAGGGCGCCACGCCCTACGAGATCCTGTGCGTCGAGACGAGCGACGACGACGACACCATCCGCAAGGCCTACGCGGCGCTTGCCGTGCGGACCCACCCCGACCGGCTGGCCGGCGCGGGCGACGCCGTGGCACGCCTGGCCGAGGAGGTGTTCGGACGCATCGCCGAGGCCTACGACGCGATCCGCGACGAGGACTCCCGCCGCCGGCTGGCGAGCCAGGCGCGCAGTGCCGAGCTCGACGCCGCCGAGCTCGAGGAGGGGCACCGGGCGCTCCAGGCGGAGGTCGCCTTCCAGAAGGGCGAGGGGGCGCTTCGAGCGCGGCGCTACGACGAGGCTTACGGTCACTTCGAGGAGGCCGTGAAGGCCTACCCCGAAGAGGGCGAGTACCGCGCCTGGTTCGGCTTCACGCACTGGCTGTGTGCGCCCGAGGCACCCGGGCAGCTGGAGGAGGCCATCAAGGTCGTCCACGCGGCGCGCAAGCTGGCACCGGATCGGGAGAAGCCCTACCTCTTCCTGGGCCGCCTGTACAAGGCGGCCGACCGCATGAAGCAGGCGGAGAAGATGTTCACCCGCGCGGTCCAGCTCGACCCCGACTGCGTCGAGGCGCTGCGCGAGCTGCGGCTGATCCACATGCGGCGAGAGAAATCCCGGGGGCTGGTGCGACGGATCCTGCGTCGCTAGGCCACCGCCAGCGATGGAATGACAGGACCCGAACATGGCCGCAATCACCGGCGAGAAGATCTGGCTCGACGGTCAGCTCGTGGATTGGGACGACGCTCACGTCCACATCCTGACCCACACCCTGCACTACGGGCTCGGGGTCTTCGAGGGCATCCGCTGCTACCAGACCGACGACGGCCGCTCCGCGGTGTTCCGTCTGGCCGAGCACGTGCGACGCCTCTACGAGTCGGCGCACATCAACCTGATGGAGATCCCCTTCGAGGCGAGCGCCGTCTCGGACGCGATCCTCGAGACCTTGCGCGCCAACCAGCTCGCCGAGGGCTACATCCGCCCCCTGGCCTTCGTGGGCGAAGGGGCGATGGGCCTGAACCCGGCCGACAACCCCATCCGTCTCGCGATCGTCGTCTGGCCCTGGGGCGCCTACCTCGGGGACGAGGGTCTCGAGCAGGGGATCCGCGCCAAGGTCTCGACCTTCCAGCGCCACTACGTCAACGCCAAGATGACCAAGGGCAAGACGTGCGGCGACTACGTCAACTCGATCCTCGCCAAGCGCGAGGCGCTGCTCGACGGCTACGACGAGGCGATCCTGCTGGACACCCAGGGGCTCGTCTCCGAGGCCAGCGGTGAGAACCTGTTCATGGTCCGCGACGGCGTGCTGCGAACGCCGCCGCTGCAGACCGTCCTCGACGGCATCACCCGCGCCTCCGTGATCGAGCTCGCCCGGGACCAGGGCATTCCCTTCCAGGAGGCCGCGATCACCAGGGACGAGCTGTACACCTCCGACGAGGTCTTCCTCACCGGAACCGCCGCCGAGGTCACGCCCATCCGCGAGATCGATCACCGGAAGATCGGCGAGGGGCGCCGCGGGCCGATTGCCAAGACCCTCCAGACCGCGTTCTTCGACGCCGTGAAGGGGCGAAGCGAGAAGTACGCACGCTGGCTCACGATCGTCTGACGCTGGCCGACCGCGCGCGACCCGGGGCTACGTGCCCGCGCGCGCCGCTCAGCGCCCGAGCTCGAGGCGGCGGAAGGCCAGGGCGAGCAGGGCCACCGAGCCCACGGCCCAGACGCCGAGGCGGATCCAGGCCATCACCGGGTCGCCCGGCACCTCGACCTGGGGGATCCAGGGGTCGAGGGCGAGCGCCAGCGCACCGAGGATGGGCGGTCCCGCGGCATCGATCCCGCCGAGCACGCCCTTGGTCTCGCCGAAGAGCCCGACCAGGTTGGCGAGCCCCGTGCTCGCGAGCGCGAAGACGCTGAGCAGCATGCAGGCGACCCGGGGCAGGTAGAGCGAGGCCGCCATGGACAGCGCCCCGATCGTGACGGAGCCGAGCACGACGACGCCCGCTGCGACGGCGGGGGGCCCGAGCGAGAGGCTCCCGCGCACGAAGAGAAGCCCGGCGGTCGCGCCGAGCAGCACGGCCGTCATGATCAACGCGATCGAGAGCGCTCCCGCCAGCCGAGCGAGAGCGAACGCGCTGCGTCCCACCGGACGGGCCAGGGTGAGGTTGGCCGAGCCGTCGATCAGGGTCTGGGCGAGGTGCTCGGCGGCCAGCACGCCCGCCAGCAGGATGCACCAGAAGCCGAGGATGCCGAAGGTGAGCGTGCCGGTGATGCCGGCCAGCTCGCCCATCTCCTGGGTCTGGCCGTTGACCGTCACCTGGCCCGCGCACGACGTGCAGCCGTCGATCCCGAGCAGCGAGAGGAACGAGAGCACGATCACCACCGCGACGATGCGCCGGCGCGCGGCATCGCGGACGGCCTCGATCGAGAGCACCAGGAACCCGCTCAAGACGCGGCGGCCTCCCCGCGCACCAGGCGCACGAAGGCGTCCTCCAGGCTCTCACCGTCGCGGAGCACCTCGTCGAGGCGACCGTCGGCGAGGAGGCTGCCCTCGTGGAGGATGGCCACCCGGTCGCAGGTGCGCTCGACCTCGGACAGCACGTGGGACGAGACCAGGATCGTCGTGCCCTGCTCGCGTGCCCGCAGGATCCACTCGCGCGCGTCGCGTACGCCCAGGGGATCGAGGCCCGAGGTCGGCTCGTCGAGCAGCAAGAGGGCCGGGCGACCCATCAGCGCCTGGGCGAAGCCCACGCGTTGTCGCAGTCCCTTCGAGAGGGTGCCCAGCCGGTCGCGTGCGCGCGACGCGAGGTCGGTGAGCTTCAGGGCATCGTGGACGGCCTGCTCGCGATCGGCGCCGCCGATGCCTGCGAGGGACCCGTGGAAGCGGAGGAAGTCATCGACCCGGGTGCGCTCCGGCAGCACCAGCCGTTCCGGCAGGTATCCCACGCCGACCCGTGCGCGCGCGTCCCGCGGGTCCTGGCCCCGGAGGCTCACGCCTCCGCTGCTCGGCCGCGCGAACCCGAGCAGCAGGCGCAGGGCCGTCGTCTTGCCGGCGCCGTTGGGCCCGAGCAGACCGAGAGCCGCTCCCTCTTCGAGCTGGAGGCTGACCTCGCTGAGCGCGCTTCGGCCCCCATAGCGCTTCGACACACAGGCGAGCTCGAGCGCGTCCATGGCGGCAGCGTATCATCTGGCTCGAGAGACGCCGGACGGCACACCGGGGCACCGCCGATGGCCCACTCGACCGAATCCGACCTGGACGACGCCAGCGCGCACGACGCCAGCGCGCACGACGCCAGCGTGCGCGACGCCGGCGAAGCGACGAGGCGCCGGCAGCTCTTCCCGCGCCCGGCGCACTCGATCCTCACCCGCACCGGCGGCTTCCTCTCGGGCTTCACCCACTCGCTGCAGCCGTACTCGGGCTGCCAGTTCTCGTGCCGCTACTGCTACGTGCGCGAGATGACGGTGCAGCGTGCGAACCCCTTCGGCCTGCCCTGGTCTCGCTGGCTCGCGCCGAAGACCAACGCGCCCGAGCTCCTGTGGAGGACGGCGCGACGGGGAGGGCTCGAGGCCGCCCGCATCTTCTGCTCGTCGGCGACGGATCCCTACACGCCCGCCGAGCGGAAGCTCGGCCTCACCCGCGGCTGTCTCGAGGTGATGGCGCGGCATCCTCCCGCCGCCCTGGTCGTGCAGACGCGCAGCCCGCTCGTGCTGCGGGACCGGGCCGTGCTGGCGCGCATTCCCCATGTGCTCGTGAGCGTGAGCCTCCCGACTGTGGACGAAGGGGTGCGCCGGCTGATGGAGCCGGACTCGCCCTCGGTCGCCCGCCGGCTCGACGCCCTCGCGCGCCTCCGACGCGCCGGGCTGCGCACCCAGGCCGCCGTGGCGCCGGTGCTCCCGGGAGACCCGGCGGCGCTGGCCCGCGCCCTCGACGGCTGTGTCGACCGGGTGGTGGTCGACGACTTCTTCCGCGGCGACGGGGCCGGGGGGCGCCGTAGCCGAGGGGCCCTCGAGCGCCTGCGGGCAGCCGGGTACGAGCGCTTCGCCGAGCCCGGCATGGCCGCCGAGGTGGCCCGGGAGCTGCGCCGGCACCTCGGGTCCGAGCGCGTCCTCGAGTCCGAGGCCGGCTTCAACGATCTCGCCTGGGCTTCATCTGTTTGATTTCATTGGGGAAAAATGCTGGTATTCGATTGTGATACAAATCGTAGCCATCGACAGACAGCGTGATACATTTCGTGTCACAACCATTCGAATCGGGGAGTTCCCATGACCCATCGATGCTACGACCCCTACCGCTCCCGCCGACAAAGCGACCGTGATCGCGAATCCCGGGAGTCCCGTGGCGACCGCTACAGCCGCCGCGAAGGCCGCCGCCACCGACGCCGCGAGCGCAAGGAGCGGGTGCTGCACACCCGCATCTCGCAGAAGCTCTCGGACGACATCCGCAACCTCGCCGACGATCTCCGCGTGCCCGTCTCGAACCTGGTGCGCAACGTCCTCGAAGAGGCCTTCAGCGTGGTCGAGGAGATGAGCGACGACGTCGGCGAGATCCTCGACGACGTGATCAACGAGGCCGAGGGCGCGACCGAGCGCTTCCGGCGCTTCCAGGCCAACCGCCGTGCCCGGTACCGCGCCGACGAGGAGCTGCGCGCGACCGAGCGGCGCGGCGAGGGTGCCGAGACCGATGCGCGCGACGATGCCCTGCGCGAGGCCGCCGAGGCCGAGGCGGAGTCCGCCGGCGAGATCCCGACGGCCGGAGACGTCACGGACACGGACGACACCGACGCCGACACCGGCGAGGATGCACCGGCGCCCGTGACCGGCGCCTTTGCCGACGTGGTCGCCTGGCAGCCCGTGATCCTGAACGCTCCCCAGCGCTGCGCCCGCACCGGCCAGTCGATCCGACCCGGCGAAGAGGGCTTCATGGGCATCACCGCCCAGGGCTTCGGCGGCGTCTACCTCTCGCGCGAAGGCCTCGACGAGCTCCACTCCCGCTAACCCCCGAAGGGTGGGGACGGTCCTTACCCCTCGGGACAAGGACCGTCCCCACCCCGTGGGTCGTCAGGCGAGGACGTTCTCGAGCAGGGCCTCGCAGTCCGCCTGCTCCATGTAGCGGGGGACCGGGTAGTTCATGTGCGCCTCGGCCAAGGCCTTGGTGGCGATGGACGGGATGTCCGCGCGCTGCAGGGCATCCAGCGTCGTCGGGATCTGGATCTTGCCCGAGAGCTCTCGCACGGCCGCGATGAAGGCCTGCGCGCGCTCGGTCTCCGACGCGGCCGGGTCGCCCACGCCGGCCCACTCGGCCATCAGCGCCATGCGCGGAGCCGCCTCGACGAGCGAGTAGTCGAGCACGTGGGGGAGGGCGATGGCGTTGGCCAGGCCGTGGGGCGTCCCGTAGTAGGCGCCGAAGTTGTGGGCGATCGCGTGCACGTAGCCGACGCTCGTGCGCGTGAAGGCCAGGCCCGCGTAGTAGGCCGCCAGCGACATCGACTTGCGCGCCTCGAGGTCGTCACCCTGCGCGTGGGCGCGCGGGAGGTCCGGGAAGATGCGCCGGAACGCGGCCTCGGCGAAGGACTCGGTCTCCCGCTTCGACGTCTTCGCCAGCACCGACTCGATGGCGTGGGTGAGGGCGTCCATGCCCGTCGCCGCCGTCACGTGGGGCGGGAGCCCCAGCATCAGCGTCGGATCCAGGCCCGCCATCAGCGGGAGCAGCTTGGGATCCAGCACGAAGTACTTGGTGTGCGTCTCGGCGTCGGAGACGACGGCGGCCAGGGTGGCCTCGGAGCCCGTACCCGCCGTCGTGGGCAGGGCGTAGAGGGGGAGCGGCGCCTGCTTGATCTTCATGCGCCCCTCGAGCTTGCGCACCGGGCCCGGGTTGGTCGCGGCCGCGGCGATCACCTTGGCCGCGTCCATCGGCGAGCCTCCACCGACGGCGAGGATGGCGTCGCAGCCCGCGGCCAGCAGCTGGTCTCGCCCCTCCTCGACCTGCGTGAAGGTCGGGTCGGGCAGCACGCCCGAGTAGGTCGCGTGGCGAACGCCGGCGGCGTCGAGCGCCGCGGTCACCCGCTCGACCACGCCCAGGGAGACGAGCCCCTCGTCCGTGACGATGCCGACGCAGGCGGGCCGGCTCTGGGCGATGGCCTCGCACAGCTCACGGGTCGCCTCGCTGCCGACGAAGGTGACCGGCGTGCGATCCGGGAGCAGCTTGGAGACGACCTTGGCGATGCCGACGAAGCGGTCGTGGAGGAAGCGCTTGGCTGCGGACATGGGGGGCTCCGAGTGGTGGGTGGGAGGCCCTCAACGCTAGCGTCCTTTGCGCCGGATCGAGGAGGACCCATGCACCGAAGCGAGCTCACGACGCCTGCCCTGGTCGGAGACGCCGACGCCATCGACCGCAACCTCGACGCCATGGCCAAGGCCCTCCCGGGGCACCGCCTGCGCCCCCACATCAAGGCCCACAAGTGCACCGGGCTCGCCCGCAAGCAGGCCGCGCGGGGCCACACCGGCTTCACCTGCGCCACGATCCGCGAGATGGAGGGGCTCGCGGCGGCAGGCCTCGGCGAGGATCTGCTGCTCGCGAACGAGGTGCTGGACGCCCGCCGGCTCGGCGCTCTCGACGCGCGGGTGACCGTCGCCGTCGACTCCGAGGAGACGATCCGCGCGGCCGCCGACGGCGGCGTGCGCGAGGTGCTGATCGACGTGAACGTGGGCCTGCCTCGCTGCGGCTGCCCGCCGGGGCAGGCCGGAGCGCTCGCCGACCGCGCCCGCAAGGCCGGCCTCGAGGTGCGCGGCGTGATGGGGTACGAGGGGCACGTGATGCCCATCGAGGATGCCGGCGAGCGTGAAGCGGCCACGGCCACCGCCATGGAGCTGCTGAAGCAGGCCCACGAGCAGGTGGGCGGCGACGTCGTCTCCGCCGGCGGCACCACCAACTACGCGCTGAACCACGTGGCCACCGAGATCCAGGCGGGGAGCTACGTGCTGATGGACCGCAGCTACGCCTTCGAGGAGCTGCCCTTCCAGGCTGCGATCTGGATCGAGAGCAGCGTCATCTCGGTGGCCGAGAAGTACGCCGTGGTCGACGCGGGGCTCAAGTCCCTGGCCCTCGACCACGGCAACCCCGAGATCGACGGAGCGAAGGTCTGGTTCGCCTCGGACGAACACGTGACCTTCGCTCCCGAGTCCCCCGTGCGCGTGGGCGATCGCGTGCGCGTCTGGGCGCGACACGTGGACCCGACGGTCGCAAAGCACGAACGTCTCCACCTCGTCCGTGGGGACGACGTCGTGGAGACGCTCGAGATCGATCTGCGCGGCTGGTAGCCGCCCAGGCTCGGGCGGGGCCGCTCCGACTGGCGGAGCGGGCCGCGTGGCTCAGTGGGATCCGATCGGATCCTTGAACACGAACTCGGCGGGCTTGCGGAGCATCAGGTCGATCGGCTTCTCCCACTCGTCGGGAGCGACGGCCATCGTGATGGCCTGAGCCGGGATCCACAGCGCTGCGCTCGCCACCAGACCGGCGAAGCCGAGCGGGCGGATGATCAGCAGGTCGAAGACCGGCGGCGCATTGGACTCTTCGATGTTCGAGAGCCCTCGCGCGAAGGACTGCGAGGGAAGGAGCAACGCGAGCAGCACGAGTGCCGCAGCGAGGCGCTTCGAGAGACGGGGCATCGGGGGACCCTCCAAGGCGGTTGTCTGTTCGTTCGTATCGGCCAAACTCTGCGTCTCTGAAGGGGTTCTGCCGTCGGCAGCCTTCCTCCTCGGACCCGCAGCCGGGGCGCAACGAGTGCGCAGGAGACCGGCAGGCTCGAGGCAGCGAAGGAGCAGGAGCAGGTAGGATCGCCCGATCTCGCGCCCGCCCGAAAGAACCCGCATGAACAGCGCAGCCCAGGACTCCCCGCCGGCCACCGCCGGTGCGCGCAGGCCCCTCCGAAAAGCGAGACTCCCCAAGGCGCGACTGGCCGCCGTGGCGGGCGTGCTCGCGACCCTGATCGCGCTGCTGGTGCTGCTCTTCCGCTACTTCGCGGCCCGCCTCGTCCACGACCCCGGCCTGCCCGAGCCCTGGGCCGGCGCCGCCCTCTGGGCGATCGGCGGCATGTTCGGCTGCCTGGTCGCCGGGCCCGTCTTCGAGCGCATGCCTCCCTACCCGTGGCGGCGCGTCGTGTGCGTGGCCGCCTGGATCGGCGTCGGCGTGCTCTTCGTCGGCACCTGGGTGCTCGCGCTCAGCGACCTCGCCGTGGCCACGGGGCTCCTCCCCATCGGCCCCGGCACCCAGGCCGCGGGCGTCGTGGCCGCCACCTTCGGCATCGCCGCCTTCGCCGCCCGATCCGGCCTGGGCGATCCGGCGCTCAAGCGCGTGAGCATCGAGCTCGAGCGTTGGCCTGCGGCCCTCGACGGGTTCCGCATCGCGCAGATCAGCGACATCCACATCGGCCCGATCCTCGGCGCGGGCTTTGCCCGGCGGCTGACCGAGCGGGTGAACGCCCTGGACGCCGACCTGGTGGTGATCACCGGCGATCTGGTGGACGGTCCCGTCGATCAGGTCGGCGCCGGCGTCGGACCCTTCCGCGACCTCGCGGGGCGCCACGGCGTCTTCTTCGTGACGGGCAACCACGACGTCTACTCGGGTGACGAGGCCTGGGTGGCGCGGGTGCGCGAGCTCGGCATCACGCCGCTTCGCAACGTCCACCGTGCATTCGACGTCGACGGCGCACGCTTCGATCTCGCCGGCGTCGACGATCACCGCGGCGACTGGGTCACCGGGACCAGCGAGGACCTGCCCGCGGCGCTGGCGGGCCGCGATCCCGACGTGCCGGTGGTCCTGCTCGCTCACGACCCGGGCACCTTCAAGAAGGCGCGCCACGCGGGCGTGGATCTCCAGCTCTCGGGCCACACCCACGGCGGGCAGATCTGGCCCTTCCGCTACCTCGTGCGGCTCTCCGTGCGTTGGGTGTCCGGCACGTACCGCGAAGGCGACAGCACGATCTACGTGAGCCGCGGAACCGGCTTCTGGGGGCCGCCGCTGCGCCTCTTCGCCCCGGCGGAGCTGACCGAGATCACCCTGCGTTCGAGGAACGCGACGCTCACACGGACTGACTGAAGACCTTCTTCCCGTCGTCCTTCGGGTCGGGGAGGTAGCGGTCGAAGACGGTCGCGAGGTTCCGGACGAGCAGGCGACCGGCCGGGGTGACCCGGACGGACCCGTCGACGGCGACGTCCACCAGACCGTCCTCGGCGGCCGGGCCGAGGCGTGAGAGCTCGGTGGCGTGGCTCGAGGCGAGGGTCTTCCCGAATCGCTGCGCGAAGTCGGCCGCGTCGATGGAGCCCAGGCTGATCAGCCGGGAGATGAGCCAACGCTGCTCCTGGTCGTCGGCCGAGAGCCGGAAGCCTCGCAGCGTCGCGACCCCGCCCGACTCGACGGCGGTCTCCCACGCGCCGAGATCCCGCTTCGACTGCGCGTAGCTGTCCGAGAGCTCGCTGATCGCACTCGGGCCGAAGCCGACGAGCTCGACTCCTTCTTGCGTCGTGTGCCCCATGAAGTTCCGCCGCAGCGAGCCGTTGCGCAGGGCGCTTGCGAGCTCGTCGTCGGGCCGTGCGAAGTGGTCGAGCCCGATGAACTCGTAGCCGGCGTCGAGCAGGCGGCGGATCGCGCCCAGCATGATCCGCAGGCGAGTCGTGGGGGCGGGGAGGTCCTTGCGCTCGAATCCCCGCTGCTGCTTGGCGACCCAGGTCACGTGGGCGTACGCGTACAGCGCGAGCCGATCCGGCGCGAGGGCGATCACGGAGTCGAGCGTGCGCGAGAAGCTCTCTTCGGTCTGGTAGGGAAGCCCGTAGATCAGGTCGAAGTTCACGCTCTCGAAGCCCGCTGCGCGCGCACGCTCGACGAGCGCGCCCGTCTGCGCCTCGGGCTGGATGCGATGGACGGCCTCCTGCACCCGCGGATCGAAGTCCTGCACGCCCATCGACATGCGCCGGAAGCCGCAGTCACGCAGCGCATCGACGTGCGCCTCGGTCGTCACCCGAGGGTCGACCTCGATCGAGATCTCGGCATCCGGGGCCATGGGGAACGCGTCGACGAGGGCCCCGTAGAGGCTCCGGATCTGATCGGGGTCGAGGTGGGTGGGCGTGCCTCCGCCCCAGTGCTGCTGACTCGCCAGGCGGCCGGTGTCCGCGGTGGCCTCACGGATCGCCGCGATCTCGCGGCGCATCGTCTCCAGGTAGCGCGCCGGGAGAGCGGTGTCGCGCGTGATGATCCGGTTGCAGGCGCAGAAGTGGCAGAGGCTCGCGCAGAAGGGGACGTGGACGTAGAGGGAGAGCGGCTGATCGGGGCGCTCGCCGAGCTCGGCGAGATCCCTCCGGAAGTCGTTCGCGTCGTAGGTCTCGCCCCAGGCCGGCGCCGGGGGGTAGCTCGTGTACCGCGGCACGGCCCGCTGGTAGCGGGGCAGGATGCGCTCGAGATGATCGAGGTCGATGGCGATCTCCCGCGGCCTCTAGACGCGCTCGAACTTCGGCTTGCGGCCGTCGAGGAAGCTGCGTACGCCTTCCTTGAAGTCCGGGCGGTCGAAGCTCTCCTGCATCAGGCGGATCGACTCGTCCATGGCCGGCCCGAGCTCCGACGTGAGGCGTGAGTAGACCTGTCGCTTCATGATGGCCATCGACGCCGGCGAGGCGTTCGCGGCCAGATCCCGCGCGTACTGCCGTACGAAGGGCAGCAGCTCGTCGTGGGGCAGGGTGCGGTTCACCAGGCCGATGCGCTCGGCCTCGGCGGCGTCGAACTTGCGACCCGACATCAGGAGGTCGAGGGCGTGTGCGGTGCCCACCAGGCGCGGCAGGGTCCAGCCGATGCCCCACTCCGCGATCAGCCCGCGCTGGGAGAAGGCGGTGGTGAACTTGGCGCGGTCCGAGGCGAAGCGCATGTCGGCGAACAAGGCGATGGCGAAGCCGAGGCCGGCGATGGGGCCGTTGATCGCCGCGATGATCGGCTTGCGGACCGACAGCATGTACGAGTAGGGACCCTGGAACGAGTCGCCCATGGAGGCGTCACCGGGGCTCGCGTCGAGGGACTGGCTCGGTGCGCCGTCGCCCGTGTCCATTCCGCGCCCCTCGCCGATGGCCTCGAGGCCCTTCAGGTCGGCACCCGCGCAGAAGCCCCGGCCGGCGCCGGTCAGGAGGATGGCCACCACGCTCGGGTCCTCTTCCGCCGTGGCGATGGCGTGCTTGAGCTCGTCCCCCATCCGGTTGGTGAAGGCGTTGAGGCGCTCGGGCCGGTTCAGGGTGATGGTGGCGATCGGGTCCTCGACGTCGTAGAGGAGCTGCTCGTACACGGAAGTACCTCCGGCGGCCGACGGTAGCGCACGGCTCGTGCGTCTCGTCGGCGCTACGCGCCGGCCAGCGAGTCGCGCTACGCGCCGGCCAGCTGGTCGCGCTACGCGCCGGCCAGCCCGCTGCGTCACGCGCCGGCCGCCAGCATCAGGCCGAGGGCGCCGAGGGCGAACCAGGCCACCCTGCGGAAGCGTTCCGCCGGGACCCGGCGTCCGAGGCGCACGCCGGTCGCGACGCCGAGCAGGACGACGGGCATGAGCAGTGCCGAATCGACGAACACCGCGGGCGCCATCAGCCCCTGGGCGGCGGCGATCGGGATCCGGGCCAGGCCGATCACCATGAAGAGGGCCTGGATCGTGGCCTTGATGCGGTCGGTCGCGTGGTCCGTCGAGTACAGGTGGGCGACCAGTGGCGGGCCGCCGGTGTTGAAGGCCCCGCCGAGGACGCCCGAGACCACGCCCACCGACACGTCGACCGACCGCGAACGCGGCCGCGGCAGCCGAGGAGCCACGAGATTCCAGGCCGCGATCGCCACGATGGTGACGCCGAGGAGGCGAACCATGCCCGCCGCCGGGAAGCTCCCCAGGGCGAAGACCCCGCCGACCACGCCGACGGCGATGGCGGGAGCGATCCACCGCAGGTGCCCCCACAGGATCGCGCCGCGCAGGGCAAAGAACACGCCCAGGTTCACGAGCAGCCCCGTCACGTTCACCACCCCGGCGGCGTGGACGAGGTCGAAGGACAGGGTGAGGCCCGTCATGGCCATCATCCCGAAGCCGAAGCCCAGGAAGCCCTGGGTTCCCGAGGCGACGAACACGACCCCCAGCACGAAGAAGAGGGCGAGGGCGCTCGCTCCGAGGGCGCCTACGTCGGCCTGCGCCAGCAGGGCGCCGAGCGATTCCGGACCCAGCGGCTCGAACATGGCAGCAGTGTAGGCGTCGCCGCTGGCGCCGCGACGGCAAAGCAAGGAAACTCGTCGGGTCCATGCCCCCCAAGCAAGAGTTCATCGAAGTCCGCGGCGCGGCAGAGCACAACCTCAAGCGCGTGGACGCCGACATCCCCAAGCACAAGCTGGTGGTGTTCACCGGGCCGTCGGGCTCGGGCAAGAGCTCGCTGGCGTTCGACACGGTCTACGCCGAGGGCCAGCGTCGCTACGTCGAGTCGCTCTCCGCCTACGCCCGGCAGTTCCTCGGCCAGATGGAGAAGCCCCGCTACGACCACATCCGCGGGCTCTCGCCGACGATCAGCATCGAGCAGAAGGCCGCCAGCAACAACCCGCGCTCCACCGTCGGGACGATCACCGAGATCCAGGACTACCTGCGGGTTCTCTTCGCGCGCATCGGCGAGCAGCACTGCCATCAGTGTGGCCGCCCGGTCGAGTCGCTCTCCTCGGCCGAGATCGTCGACCGGCTGGTGGCGCTCCCGAAGAAGACCCGCTTCCTGCTCCTCGCGCGCCTGATCGAGGCGCGGAAGGGCGAGCATCGCGACGTCCTGAAGGAGGCCGTCCAGGAGGGCTACGGCCGCTTCCGGATCGACGGCGAGATCTACCGCGACGACGAGCTCCCGACGCTCGACAAGAAGCGCAAGCACACCATCGACGTCGTGATCGATCGGCTCGCCGCACCGGGCGACCGCGACGCGGCCTTCACCAAGCGCGTGACCGACTCGGTGGAGACGGCGCTGCGCAAGGGCGAGGGCGGGCTGCGCGTGCAGGTCGTGGACGGTGAGGAGCACCTCTACTCCGAGCACCTCTACTGCCACCACTGCGAGATCGGCTTTCCCGAGCTCTCGCCCCAGAGCTTCTCGTTCAACTCGCCGCTCGGCATGTGCCCGGATTGCAATGGACTCGGCACGAAGCCCGAAATGGATCCGGAGCTCGTGGTTCCCGATCCCACCAAGAGCGTGCGCGAGGGCGCCATCGAGCCCTGGGCCAAGGTGATGGAGCGCTCGGAGAGCTGGACCGGCTCGCTGCTGCAGAACCTGGCGAAGATGTACAAGATCGACTTCGACCGGCCGTGGAACAAGCTGCCGAAGAAGCACCGCGAGCTGCTCCTCCACGGCTCGGGCGGCAAGCGCATCGCGATGAGCATGAAGTTCGCGAGCGGGAAGATCGAGTTCGAGCGCCGCTTCGAGGGCGTGCTCAACGAGCTCTACCGTCGCTTCCGCCAGACCAAGTCCGAGGGCATGCGCAAGTACTACGTGCGTTACCTCTCCGACTCCCAGTGCTCGAGCTGTCAGGGGCGGCGTCTGCGCGGCGAGTCCTGTGCGGTGCTGGTCGGCGGCAAGAGCCTGCCCGAGCTGGCCTCGGCCACCATCCTCGAGGCGCGCGACTTCATCGCCGGGCTCAAGCTCGACCGCACCCGCAAGCAGATCGCGAGCGAGGTCCTGAAGGAGATCGGCAACCGCCTGGGCTTCCTGATCGACGTGGGGCTCGGGTATCTCATGCTCGATCGTCCCGGCCCCTCGCTCTCGGGCGGCGAGAGCCAGCGCATCCGTCTCGCGAGCCAGATCGGAAGCGAGCTCACCGGCGTGCTCTACATCCTCGACGAGCCGTCGATCGGCCTGCATCAGCGCGACAACGCGCGCCTGCTCGCGACGCTCAAGCGCCTGCGCGACATCGGCAACACCGTGGTGGTGGTCGAGCACGACCAGGAGACCATCGAGGAGGCCGACCACGTGCTCGACTTCGGCCCCGGCGCCGGGGTCACGGGCGGCGAGATCGTCTTCTCCGGAACGCCCGCCCAGCTCAAGCGCTCGAGCAAGTCGGTGACCGGGAAGTACCTGTCGGGCCGGCTCGAGATCGAGACGCCGCGCAAGCGCCGCCGGGGGAGCGGCGACAAGGTGATCGTCGAGGGCGCCTCGGAGCACAACCTGAAGGACGTGGATCTCGAGATCCCCCTCGAGGCCCTCGTGGCGGTGACCGGCGTCTCGGGCGCGGGCAAGAGCACCCTCGTCAACAAGATCCTCTACCCCGGCTGCAAGCGCGTGCTCTACAAGAGTCCGGAGGTCCCCGGCGCCCACAAGCGCATCCGCGGACTCGGGCTGATCGACAAGGTGATCGACATCGATCAGCGGCCCATCGGCCGCACGCCGCGCAGCAACCCCGCGACGTACACGAAGATCTTCGACGAGATCCGCAAGGTGTTCGCCCAGACCCAGGAAGCCCGCACCTACGGCTTCCAGCCCGGGCGCTTCTCCTTCAACGTGAAGGGCGGGCGCTGCGAGGCCTGCGAGGGCGACGGCGTGAAGCGCATCGAGATGCACTTCCTGCCCGACGTCTTCGTGCCCTGCGAGGTGTGCAAGGGCCAGCGCTTCAACGAGGCGACGCTCCGGGTGCGCTTCAAGGGCCTGAACGTGGCCGAGGTGCTCGACCTCTCGGTCGACGAGGCGCTCGACGTGTTCGCGAACCAGTCGAAGGTGCTGGCGGGCTTGAAGACCCTCTCCGAGGTGGGCCTCGGCTACGTGAAGCTCGGCCAGCCCTCGCCCACGCTCTCGGGCGGGGAGGCCCAGCGCATCAAGCTCGCCCGCGAGCTCTCGAAGACGGCCACCGGCCGCACCCTCTACATCCTCGACGAGCCCACCACCGGCCTGCACTTCGACGACCTGAAGAAGCTCCTGATGGTGCTGAACCGCCTCGTCGATGCCGGCAACACCGTCGTCGTGATCGAGCACAACCTCGACGTGATCCGCTGCGCCGACTGGATCGTCGATCTCGGGCCCGAGGGCGGAGACGCAGGCGGCGAGATCGTTGCAGCCGGCACCCCGGAGGAGGTGGCCAAGTGCAAGGCCAGCTTCACCGGGCGCTACCTGCGCCAGGTGCTGTAGCCCCCATGGCCTGGTGGAAGTGGGTGCTCGTCAGCCTGACGGTCACGATCGTCCTCGGGCTCGGCGCCCTCTACTGGCTGGCCTCCCAGATGGGCAAGGCGAGCGGCGAACCGGCCTTCTTCGAGGACGCGATCGTGGCCTTCGAGGAGGCCGACCGCGAGGCCCCGCCCGCGCCGGACGGGATCCTCTTCGTGGGCAGCTCGAGCATCCGTCTCTGGCGGAGCCTGGCCTCCGACATGGCTCCCCTCCCGGTGATCAACCGCGGCTTCGGGGGCGCGCACCTCGAGCACGTGCTCCACAACCTGGATCGCGTGGTGCTCCCCTACGCCCCCCGCATCGTCGTCGTCTACGCCGGCGACAACGACCTGGCCGCCGGGAGCGGCAAGGAGCCCGCACGCGTTCTGCGCGAGTACCAGGAACTCGTGGCGCGTGTCCACGCGAAGCTCCCGGAGACGCATCTCTACTTCCTCTCGATCAAGCCCTCGAAGCTGCGCTGGGAACGCTGGCCCGCGATGAGCGAGGCGAACGCGGCCGTCGAGGCCTTCTCCGCAGGAGACGAGCGCTTGCACTACGTGGACCTCGCCACTCCGCTACTCGCGGGCGGCGAGCCCCGCGACGACGTCTTCCTCTTCGACGGGCTGCACCTGAACGGGACGGGCTACGCCGCCTGGACGGAGGTGCTGCGGCCGCTGCTCGTCCGCGCGTACGACGCGCGCTGAGTGCCCCTATACTCCCCGGCGTGAAGGAGATGGAGCGCCTCGTCGGCATCATGGCCCGGCTGCGGGATCCCGAGCGGGGCTGCGCCTGGGATCTCGAGCAGCGCTTCGAGACCATCGCGCCGTACACGATCGAGGAGGCCTACGAGGTCGACGACGCGATCCGGCGGGGCGACCGCGAAGCGCTCTGCGACGAGCTGGGCGACCTCCTGCTGCAGGTCGTCTACCACGCGCGCATGGCCGAGGAGGAGGGCGCCTTCGATCTCTCGGACGTGGCGCGCGCGATCTCCGACAAGCTGGTGCGCCGCCATCCCCACGTGTTCGGCGATGCCGAGCCCGGGAGCGTGAGCTGGGAGGCCATCAAGGAGGCCGAGCGCGGCGAAGCCGCGTCCGCGGTGGACGACGTGCCGCTCGGCCTGCCGGCGCTCCTGCGCGCCCAGAAGCTCCAGCGCCGCGCCGAACGGGCCGGCCTCCTGCCTGCCGACGTCGCTGGCGACGCGGCGGCGGCCGGAATCGAAGACGATGCGGCCCTCGCCGAGCGGCTCTTCGCCCTCGCCGACGCCGCGCGACGCGCCGGGCTCGACGCCGAGCAGGCGCTGCGCGAGCGCAACGCCAGCTTCGAGCGCGACGTCCGTGCCCGCGAGCCCCGCTCCTCCTGACCTTTCCGACGCCCGAACCCGGAGCCCCACGTCCAGATGTCCAGACGCGACCAGATCCGCATGAGCGACGACGAGGTGAAGGCCTTCCTCGACGGCTCGCAGACCATCATCATCAACTCGATCGGGAAGGACGGCGTGCCCCACCCGATGCCCATGTGGTTCGCCGTGGACGACGACGGTGCGGTGCTGATGACGACCTTCGCCAGGAGCCAGAAGATCAAGAACCTCGAGCGCGATCCCCGCGTGAGTCTGCTGGCCGAGGACGGCACCGAGTACGCGAAGCTGCGCGGTGTGGTGATCTACGGTGAGGCCGAGCTCGTGCCCGACACCGAGAAGGTGATCGACACCCTGATGAAGGTGGCGTCGCGCAACACCGGCGACATGGATCCCACCAACGAGGCCGTGCGCGCCGGCATGCGGAAGACCGCGGAGAAGCGGGTCGCGATCCGCGTGCGGCCCGAGAGGATCGTGAGCTGGGACCACGCGAAGCTCGGGGGCGTGTACTAGGTGAAGGCCCTCCCCCGGCTCAAGTACTCCGGCGCCGTGGATGCCGACGGCCACATCCTCGAGCCGCCGGACATGTACCAGCGCTACATCGACCCGGAAGATCGCGACAAGGCGCTCTCGATCCATCCCGACGAGGAAGGGCTCGAGTTCCTCGATCTCGGCGGGGGCGTGTCGTCCAGGATCATCCGCAAGGGCTTCCCGGCCGGGCTCGGCCTGATGGACCGGCTCGCAGGCATCGTCTACGAGCGCGAGCCGAAGACGGGCTCGCCCTACGTCGACGAGGCCCCGCTCGGAGCCATGGATCCGAAGGAGCGGATCCAGCGACTCGATCAGGAGAACATCGAGCGCGCGATCCTGTACCCGTCGCTCAGCGTGCTCTGGGTCTCCGAGGTCGAGGACGAGGATCGGATCCAGCCCAACCTGAAGGCCTACAACCGCTTCATCGTCGACTTCTGCGCCGACTCCGGCGGCAGGCTGCTGCCGGTGTGTCAGCTCTCGCTGGGCTGCGTCGAGCGGGCCGAACGCGAGCTGCGGCGCGTGGCGGAAGCGGGAGCGGTCGGCGTCTGGGTGCCTCCCTTCACGACCACGCGCCTCCCGCTCGGCGACCCGGCCCACGACCGGATCTTTGCCGCCTGCCAGGATCTGGGCCTGCCGCTCGGCATCCACCCGGTCTTCGAGCCCAAGTGGTGCGCGCCGGGACGCTTCGGCGACTACACCAGCGCGAAGTACGGCTTCTTCCACAACACGACGGCCGGCGACGCCGTCCGCCACGCATTCACGTCGCTGTTCCAGTACGGCGTCTTCGAGCGCTTCCCGCGCCTGCGGGTGGTGGTGCTCGAGTCGGGCGCCGGCTGGATCGGCTACTGGCTCGATCGCATGGACACGATGGTCGCAACCATCCAGGGCCGCCCCGTCCGCGAGATCGCGCCCGAGCTGCCCAGCACCTACTTCGCAAGGCAGTGCTGGATCTCGGCGGACCCGGACGAGAAGTCGCTGGCCGGCGTCATCCCCATCGTCGGCGCCGACCGCTTCGTCTGGGCCTCGGACTTCCCGCATCCCGACCACCCGCCGGACTACGTGCCCGAGCTCGAGCGGCTGACCGAGGCCCTTCCCGAAGAGTCCCGCAAAGGCTTCCTCGGAGGCAACGCGCTGGCCGCCTACGGGCTCACCTAGGCTTTGGCAGCGAGCAGTTGGCGAGGTCCGGGGATCGTGCCGGGCGCCCTTCGGCGCGCGGACGAGCAGCTCCGCAAGGTCCTGCCCACTCTCGCCCTGCTCTCCGGCACGGCGGGCGCCCTCGGTGCGGCTGGTCAGTTCCTGGTGGAGTCGGGCACGCCGCGGCCCCTTGCGCTGGCCGGGCATCTCGGGCTCGCGCTCACCGGACTCTGGTGGCTGCGATCCCCTCCACGGCGGCCGCACCTCGCCGGGACCGTCGTCGGCTTCTACCTCGCGACGGCGATCGGCACGTTCGTATTGCAGAGCGGGACTCCCGGCCCGCTGCTCCACCTGTCGATCCTGTGCATCGGGTCGTTCTATCTGCTGCTCGATCGCCGCGCGCTGATCCCCGTCCAGCTCTACGCGATCGGCTGGCTCGTCGCCGGCGTACTGGCCCTCCAGTGGTCGGTCGCGGGATCCACCGCAATCCTCTGCGGGATCGCCTGGTCCGGTGGACTCGCGCTGCACCTCGGCCGCGTCCGCGCCCTCACGGAGCTCGACCGCGCCTACACCCGACTCGAACGGGAGACCGAGGAGCGTCGCAGGGCCCAGGAGCAGGTTCTCGCCGCGCAGAAGCTCGAGAGCCTGGGCGTGATGGCCGGTGGGGTGGCCCACGACTTCAACAACCTGCTGGTCGGCATCCTCGGTGGTGCGGATCTCGCGCTGAGTGCCGAGGAGGACGCGAAGACGCGGCGCTTCGCCCTGGAGACGATCCGCGAAGCTTCGTTGTCGGCGAAGGAGCTCTGCTCCAAGATGCTCGACTTCGCGGGCGGGCGGCCGGTCCACCTGGTCGCCGTCGATCTCGAGGGGGTCGTTCGGGAGGCGATCCGACTGTCCGCTCCCGCGATCCCGGAGGGGGTCACGATCGTCGAGGAGCTCACGCCCGGCTTGCCGCCCGCAAAGGGCGATCTCACCCAGCTGCGTCAAGCCCTGGTGAACGTGCTCTCCAACGCCGGCGAGGCGATGGGCGAGGCGGAGGGCGAGATCCGCGTCGTGACCCGCGCCGCGGGGCCGGGGCACGTGGCGATCCGGGTCGAGGACGAAGGGCCGGGAATTCCCGACGAGATCCGGGCGCGCATCTTCGACCCCTTCTTCACCACCAAGTTCACGGGTCGGGGGCTCGGGTTGGCCACCGTTGCGGGTACCGTCCGCACCCACGGTGGGGAGATCGACGTCGGCTCCTCCGCCGACGGGACGCAGGTCGAGATGCGCTTCCCGATCTCGAACGAGGGGCCGGCTCGCGCCCACCCGGGCGTGGACGCACCGCCGGAGTGGACGGGCTCCGGGCACATCCTGCTCGTGGACGACGAGCCGATCGTGCTCGAGACGGGAAGCCGCCTGCTCGGCTCGCTCGGGTTCGAGGTGGAAGCGGCCGCGAGCGGGGACGCCGCGATCGAGACGCTGCGCCGACGGCCAAAGGGCTTCCGAGCGGCCATCGTCGACGCCACGATGCCCGGAAGTGACGGAGTCGCGACCCTCCGCGGCCTCCGGGCCATCGCGCCCCGGCTTCCGCTGCTCCTGAGCAGCGGCTTCTCTTCGGGCCCCATCCGCGAGCGCATGCAGGCACCCGAAGGCGCGCGCTTCCTCGCGAAGCCCTACGACCGCGGCGAGCTCTCGCGCGAGCTTCGGGCCCTGCTCGAGCCCGGGCCGGGGGCGCCGGGCGATCGATCTCTACGGGGCCCAGGGGCGGGCCTTCGCTGACCCCGCCGGCCGTGAAGGCGCGGCTCCGGCGGCGCTATCCTTCGCCGATCCACCAGGAGAGAGCCATGGCCGCTGCCGAGAGCATCCCGCACCCCACCTGTGACGTGGAGGCGATCCCCGGGCGCGTGGCCCAGCTGCGCGCGACCTTCGACTCCGGGCGCACGCGCTCGCTCGACTGGCGGCGGAGCCAGCTCGAGGCCATCCAGCGCATGTCTTCCGAGCACGCCGAGGACTTCGCCCGCGCGCTCCACGCCGACTTCAAGAAGCCGCCGCTCGAGGCGCACACCGCCGACGTCGGGCAGGGCAAGTCCGAGGCCGCCCTCGCCCTCAAGAACCTGAAGAAGTGGACGAGCCCCGAGAAGCTGCGCGGCATGGGCCCCATGCCCGGCGCCGGCAAGGCCCGGGTGCTGCGCGAGCCCCTCGGCGTGGTGCTGATCATCGCGCCCTGGAACTACCCGGTGGGCCTGCTGCTCTCTCCGGCCGTCGGAGCGATCGCCGCGGGCAACGCCGTCGTGCTCAAGCCCTCCGAGGTCACGCCGCACACCTCGGCCCTGCTGGCCGAGCTCGTGCCGCGCTACCTGGACCCCGAGGCCATCACCCTGGTGGAAGGCGGTGTCGAAGAGACGACGGCGCTCCTCGACGAGCGCTTCGACCACATCTTCTACACCGGCAACGGGCACGTGGGCCGCATCGTGATGGAGGCGGCCGCACGGAACCTGACGCCCGTGACCCTCGAGCTCGGGGGCAAGAGCCCGTGCATCGTCGACGCCGACGCCGACATCGACGTCGCCGCCCGTCGCATCGCCTGGGGCAAGTTCATCAACGCGGGCCAGACCTGCATCGCGCCCGACTACGTCCTCGTCGAGCGTTCGAAGGAATCCGAGCTCGTCGATGCCCTGCGTCGCACCGTCGAGGAGTTCTACGGCAAGGATCCGAAGGCGACGCCCGACTATGCCCGGGTGGTGAACTCGCGTCACCACGCGCGGCTCGCGGCCTTGCTGAAGGACGGCACGCCGGCCTTCGGCGGCGAGAGCGACCCCGAGGACTGCTACATCGCGCCCACCGTGCTCCGGGACGTCTCCCCCGACTCCGACCTCATGAAGGACGAGATCTTCGGTCCGATCCTCCCGGTGCTTCCGGTCGACGGTGTGGAGGAGGCCATCGAGTTCGTGAACCAGCGCGAGAAGCCGCTCGCGCTCTATCTGTTCACGGGCAACGAGGAGGCCGAGCAGGAGGTCCTCGAGCGCACGAGCTCCGGCGGCGTCTGCGTGAACGGCACCATCCTGCACATCGGCGACCCGCGGATGCCCTTCGGCGGGGTCGGCCCGAGCGGCATGGGCGCCTATCACGGGAAGCACACCTTCGAGGCCTTCAGCCACCGCAAGTCGGTGCTGACCCGGGGCGTGCGATTCGATCCGAAGCTGATGTACCCGCCCTACAGCGAGCGGATGCTCGGGCTGCTGCGGCGCTTCCTCTGATGGGAGCGCGCCGGCTGGCGCCGTGGCTCCTGCTCGCGGCGCTCCTCGGCGCGCCGGCGTTCGGGTCGGCCGCGGAGAGCGGGACGACCCGGATCGTGGTGGTGACCCACGGGCAGGCCAACGACCCGTTCTGGTCGGTCGTGAAACGGGGGATCGACCAGGCGCGAGACGATCTCGGCGTGGAGGTCGAGTACGCGGCCCCCCCGAGCTTCGACGTGATCCGGATGGCGCGACTCATCGAAGCCGCCGCGGCATCCAAGCCCGCCGGCCTGGCCGTCTCGATCCCCGACGCCGACGCCCTGCGCGAGGCGCTCGACCAGGCCGTGGGCGCCGGCATCCCCGTGGTCTCCCTCAACTCCGGCGCCGACGTGAGCGGCGAGCTGGGTGCCCTGCTGCACGTCGGGCAGACGGAGCACGAAGCCGGACTCCGCGCCGGCCGCAAGCTGGCACGAGCCGGAGTCGTGAAGGCCGTCTGCCTGAACCACGAAGTCGGAAACGTCGCGCTCGATCGTCGCTGCGAAGGATTCGCCGAGGGACTGGGCGGAGACGTCACGCTGTTGGCCACGAGCTTCGACCCCACGGAGATCGGACGCGCCGTCTCGGCGCACCTCTCGCGCAGTCCGGAGACCCAGGCGGTGCTCACCCTGTCGCCAGCGCCTGCCGAGGCCGTGCTCGCCGCGCTCGAGGAGGAGGGGCGCGTGGGAAGCGTGCGCCTCGCCACCTTCGATCTCTCCCCGGCGATCCTCGAAGCCCTCGTGGCCGGCAAGCTCGCATTCGCCATCGACCAGCAGCCCTTCCTGCAGGGGTACCTGGCCGTCTCCACCCTGGTGCTTCGCCATCGCTACGGCGTGGTGCCCGCCTCGGACGTACTGACCGGACCGGGCTTCGTCACCCCTGCCGACGCGGCGCGCGTGATCGAGCTGACCCGGCAAGGCGTGCGCTAGCCCATGGGGCGGCGCTGGGTGGCGACGCCGGCCTTCGGAGCCGCCGCCGGGTGCGCGCTGGTCTTCGCCTTCTTCGCGATCTTCGCCGCCGACTCGGGGATGTGGAGCGCGCGGGGCATCGTGAACTTCCTCGAGGTCTCGGCCCTGCTCGGGATCCTGGCGGCGCCCGTGGCGCTCTTGATGATCGGCGGCGAGTTCGATCTCTCGGTCGGCTCGATGGTCGGGGCCGTCTCCATCGCGATCGCCATCCCCGCGATGGAGTGGGGCTGGCCGCTCGGCCCCTCCATCGCCCTGGGCTTCGCCTTCGCCGCGGCCTGGGGGGGTCTCAACGGCATCGTGGTCGTCCGCAGCGGGCTCCCTTCCTTCATCGTGACCCTCGCCTCCCTCTTCGTGCTACGTGGGCTCGCGCTCGGCGTGACGCGATGGGCGACGGGGCGCACCCAGATCGGCGGGCTGAAGGAGCCCCTCGCAACTGCCAGCGTCGCGCCGCTCTTCTCGGGAGAGGTGGCCGAGCCGCTCTTCTCGGCGCTGGCGGATGCGGGCTGGATGGCCACCCGGGTGGACGGGGCGCCGGCGGTGACGGGCCTTCCGGTCTCGATCCTGTGGTGGGTGGCCGCGGTCGCGCTCGGCGCCTTCGTGCTCTTCCGGACCCGCTTCGGCAACTGGGTGCTGGCGGCGGGCGGGGACGCGCGCGCCGCGCTCCGCTGCGGGGTCCCGGTGGACCGGGTCAAGATCGCGCTCTTCGTCGCGACCGCGGCGTCGGCCGCGCTCGTGGCGACGCTCCAGGTGCTCGACGCCGGCTCGGCCGACACCAATCGCGGGCTGCAGAAGGAGTTCGAGGCCATCACCGCGGCGGTGATCGGCGGCTGCCTGTTGAGCGGCGGGCACGGCTCGATCCTCGGAGCCGGGCTCGGTGCCCTGCTCTTCGGCACCGTGCAGATGGGGCTCTTCTACACGGGCGTCGACTCGGACTGGTTCCAGGTCTTCCTGGGCGCCATGCTGCTCGGTGCCGTCGGGTTCAACCGCTTCGTACGCGGACGAGCCCTGGCATGAGCGCCCCGCCGTGTCTCTCCGCGAAGGGCGTGTCCCGACGCTTCGACTCGGGAATGGCGCTCGACCACGTCTCCTTCGCGGTGCACGCCGGCGAGGTCCACTGCCTGCTCGGCGACAACGGGGCGGGCAAGTCGACGCTGATCCAGATCCTCTCCGGCGCCCTCGAGCCGACCGGCGGTGACCTCTTCATGGACGGGGAGCCGCTGCAGCTCGCCTCGCCGCGCGAGGCCCGGGATCACGGCATCGCGACGGTCTATCAGGACCTGGCCCTGGTGCCGCTGATGAGCGTGGCGCGGAACTTCGTGCTCGGCCGCGAGCCCGTCCGGCGGTTCGGACCCTTCGCGGTCTTCGACGCGGCCGCCGCGGGCCGGCTCGCGCGCGAGGCGCTGGACCGGATGTCCATCGAGGTGTCCGACGTGGATCGGGCGGTCTCGACGCTCTCCGGCGGGCAGCGACAGTGCGTCGCCATCGCGCGGGCGCTGCATCACGGGGCGCGCGTGCTCATCCTCGACGAGCCGACCTCCGCGCTCGGCGTGGCCCAGTCGGCCGGAGTGCTGCGCAACGTCCGGACGGCGCGCGACCAGGGCGTCGGGGTCGTGCTCATCACGCACAACGTCGAGCACGCGCTCGCGGTGGGGGACCGCTTCACCGTGCTCGAGCGAGGAAGGAGCGTCCTTTCCGTCGTGGCCTCCGAGGCCACGCGCGAAGGGCTGCAGCGAGCGATGGCCGGTGGGCGGAGCCTCGACGCCGAGACGCAAAGAGGCCGGCCCCCCGCATAGCGAGAGGCCGGCCCTTCCCTGGCGGGGGGAGGCTCAGGGCGAGCCCACGCCGGGCCCGGGCGCTCCGCCGATGCGCGGGCGGAAGGTGCCGAAGAAGTCGGCGGCTCCCACCACGCCGTCGCCGTCGAAGTCGGCGCCGGCGCACACCGGATCGCTGGCCGGGTCGACTCCGATGCAGGGGCGGAACCCGGCGAAGAAGTCGCTGGGCGTGACCAATCCATCGTCGTCGAAGTCGGGATCGCAGGCGTTCCCGTAGTGCTGGATTCCCGGGAGGCTCGAGTCGTCGTCCTGGCCGGCGTTGGCGTCGGCCTGACCCGGGTTGGGGACGTCGGTGCAGTTGTCGGCGGTGTCGGGGATGCCGTCGCCGTCCGAGTCCGGGGGCGGCGTCGTGTCGCTCCGGAAGACCCGGAAGCCGAGGTCCGCACGCGAGTCGGAGTCCGGACGCTCGCTGCGTCCTTCGATCGAGATCAGGAAGTCGCTCGAGGAGAAGCTGCCTCCCCGGACGACCCGGCGCCCGCGGCGTCGGCTCTCGCTCTCGGTCCACTCGGACACGTTGCCCGACTGGTCGTAGGTGCCCCAGAAGCTCGGTGCGAGCGTCGTCCCCACCGTGGTGAAGTGGCCGTCGAGGGCGTTCCAATCCGCGAAGTTGCCGTAGTTGGCGACGTCGGGGTTCGAGTTGGAGACGTTGCCCGAGCCGTCCACGCTCGCCGGGGTCGGGACCGAGGAGGCGTCGACGGCGAACTGGCGCCAGCCGCCGGGCGCTCCCGGATCCTGGAAGGCCGCCTTGAACCACTCGTCCTCGGTCGGCAGCCGGTAGTTGCTGCCCGGCGCACGCGAGGGAGTCGACTGGCTCATGTCGTAGACGCCGTCCTCGGTCGTGGTCGGACCCTGGGGCGCCGTCGGCGAGCCGTTCTCGAGCCAGTTCACGTAGCGGGCCGCGTCGGACCAGTCCACGAAGTTGACCGGCTTGAACATCATCAGCGGCCGGATCGCGTAGACGAAGGATCCGTCCACGCCGCTGCGGGTGATGCCGCCGCGCGGGTCGCTTCCCATCGCCGGGTCCCAGAGTCCCGCCGGGTCGCTGCGCGCGACTGCCTGGAGGAACATCATGTACTCGGCGTTGGTCACCTCCGTGGTGCGCGCCTGGAAGGCCTCGGCGACCGCACCGAAGCGGAAGTCCGGATGCTCGTCGTTGCCCGGGTCTCCCACGGTCACGAAGTCCGGGAGCTGGGGCAGGTCGGGCGAGCTCTGGGGCGCCGGGTCGGCCCGGTTGACCGTCACCTGCTGGATGGCCGGGAGGCTCGGGAGCGACCCGTCGTCCACGATCAGCTCGAAGCGGTACACGCCGGCCGGGCTGCTCGGGAGCAGGGCGAACTCCGGCGTCGCCGTGTCCGCATCGACCAGGGTGACGGGCGGGCCTCCCGTCTGGCTCCAGCTGAAGCCCAGCGGGTCACCGTCGGCGTCGAAGCTGTTCGTTCCGTCCAGGTGCACCTCGCCGGCGTCCACCAGGTCGACGGCGAAGTCCGGGCCGGTCACGGCCACCGGAGCCAGGTTCGGAAGCGGCGGAGCCGTGTCACCGAGCTGCACCATGCCATAGGTTGCCGGCGAGTCCGCGTCGTGGGCCGGCGGCCACAGCGCGTTCCCGTGGCGGAAGCTCATGCGCACGAGCCCGTCCCAGCCACCGAGGAGTCCCTCGTCGATCCGCATCTCGGCCGACCAGGACTCGGCGCCGCTCTTGATGCGAGCCGCGTAGCCGGAGGACGGCGACTGGGTCACGGCGAAGCCGCCGCTGCGGCCGACGAGCTCCTGGAAGGGGTCGCCGTCGCTGTCGACGCGGAAGCCGCGGTCGCCCGTCTCCGGGTTGGCGTCTCCCTGTCCGTCCACCTCCACCCGCAGGCTGAAGGAGGCGGGGAAGAAGGGCAGGAAGGGCAGGGCGAGATCGGTGACGCACACGTAGAGGTCGGTGCCCGCGTGGACCAGCCGCGCGGTGGCGTTCCCGCCGGCGCCGAAGGGCATGCGGATCGCAGAGGCCTGCCGGTAGGCCCCGTCCCCGCAGAACCCGTCGAGGTTCGGAGCCCCCGTATCGGGGATCAGGACCGGAGCCACCGAGAAGTCGAGCATGGCGCTGCCCGTATCGCCGTCGGAGTCCGTGCCGATCAGGTCCACGGAGTAGGGGCCGGGGATCAGGTCCGGAAGCGTGAGGTCGCTCCCGGTTCCGCTGAAGTCCGGCGGTCCGAGGACGTTCCAGTCGAGCGAGGAGCCCGGCAGGCTTCCGTCCTCGGCATCCACTCCGATGCCGAGCAGCTGCACGTCGGAGCCGAAGGGCAGCTCCTGGCCGTCCATCACGCCGCCGATCATGACCGTCGGCACGTGGGTGGGCAGGATGAAGGGCGGGCTGATCGCCTCGGTGGTGTTGAGCCCGTCGCTCGCCAGCACGCGCACCCGGGCGCTCGTGCTCCCGGCCAGCAGCGAGGTGTCGAGGGTGGCCGAGAGCGCGCCGTAGTTGAGGCGCAGGAGCTTCCAGCTCACCCCGTCGTCGTCGCTGTAGTGGATCGTGAAGCGCAGGGTGTCGCCGTCGGCGTCGGATGCGGTCCACGAGATCTGCAGCTGCTGGGCCAGCACGTCGAGGGAGAGGGGGTCGAGGGCCAGCTGGGGCGGCGAGCCCGTGGCCGTCTGGCTCGCGACCGAGGTGCCCTGGAAGAGCAGGTGCACGCTCTGCGCGCCGGCCGGGAAGGGCAGGTACTGGGCAAAGCCAGCCGGCTTGTCCGGGGCGTCCGAGGACTCGAAGACGAGCGCCATGGTGTCGAACAGCACGCCGCCCGAGCCGTCGCGGACCTCGAGGGTCCACGGGCTCGTGGCCGGGATCAGGGCGGCCGCATCGATCGAGCGCATCACCTTCTCCCGGTCGTAGCTGCCGTCGGGGAGCACGTAGGCGGGGAGCAGCTCTCCCTCGCCGTTGATGGCGTCGGCGCGGCCGTAGACGTAGACGTGGGGGCCCACGGCGTTGCCGCCGGCGCCGAAGGCGAAGAGCCCGCCCTCGGTGGACGTCTCGTTCCAGATCCGGTCCCAGTTGTGCTTCGAGATCCAGCGATCGCCGGAGTAGCTCATCAGCTCGCCGGCATCGCCCGGCTTGATCACCGTCTGGGTGACGGGGTCGAAGCCGAAGTGGGTGACCTCGAAGTCGGGAACGTTCACGCCGAAGTCGCAGTCGTCGAAGGGCGGGTCGTCGTGGGGCCCGTCGGGTCCGCCGCAGTCGATGTGCTTGCGGCCGTAGTTGTGGCCCAGCTCGTGGGCCAGGGTGCGGCCACCGCGCGGCCCGTTGAAGGACGCGAGCCCGTCGTTGGTGGGCTCCATGCGCACGAGCAGGTCGTCGGAGGGCCGGTAGGCGACGCCGTTGAAGCAGCTCGTGTCGGGGTCGCCGTCGACGCATCCCGGCAGGTCGGGATGGACGGCGCCCAGGTAGTGGATGTCCGCCTCGCACTCGTCGGGATCGTTCGAGAACTCGCTCCACAGGGAGGTGAAGAAGAGCGCCTCGCTCCCGTCGTCGTCCTCGCCGTCGAACTCGAAG
>JAAUYD010148560.1_pt1 | contig 48277 bp, 38 predicted proteins | sample 7278101 | NCBI WGS metagenome assembly JAAUYD01 (sample SAMN14350128, study PRJNA611818) | marine sediment metagenome | isolation source: surface marine sediment (0.6m) | place: French Polynesia: Moorea | collected 2018-08
GCTGCGTTACTCCTCCGCGCCTTGCCACCAGCAAGACTTGTCGTCCTGCCTTGCACTGCTCGTGTCTCAATCACCATGCTCGGTCCGGCCTACTGAGATAGGTTCTTAGCTACCCGGGTTTCCCTTCTCTTCCTAAGATAATGCGTCGGCACATACTTTGCATAATATTCACCGCGGCTGAATAACTGATTTGGAGGAGTCAAAATGTTAAAGAACGTATATTGGAATGAACTTATGATGGTTGTCCTATGCTCAATCGCGGCTTGCAACGACCGCGACTCACACAGTTTCGTCGACGATTTGGATCTGACCACGTTCATGCCCCTCGTCGAAATAGAGAACATGGATTTTACAAACATATCGCCTAGCGCTGAGGTCGAATATTTTGAGCTGCGCACCGAGTTTGCCTACGACGAGAGCCATGAATACTCCGTCGTCAATCAGCACGGCACATTGTGCCAGGCGGCTGAGGACGTAGACCAATGCCTGAAAGCATTCGAGAGCACGTTGCCGCAAGGCGGATTTTGCATCTTCGATCATCCGGCAGATCAGTGGTACTATTTGGCTGTTCAATCGAGCCTCGTCAATGAAACAATTGACTCGGTAGCTGGTGTCGCTGATTTTTTGGGTGCCATCGACACTGCAGAAGATGCGCTTCTGTTCGTGCGTGCCAACTGTTACTTCTGGCGAGCTGGCCATGTAGAAGCCGGTGGAATTCGGCAAGTAGCAAACGGATTCGAAGTGATCGCAATTGAGCTTGTCAGTCTTTGCACACCCCTGCAATCTGATAGAGTTCTACTGCATATAAACACCGATGGGGTCATCGTCGAATTGGATCGGGAAGTGTACAGTAAGAAAGACGACATGTGCTCCTAGGGTTGCAGGCACCGAGGTGTCATTTTTCCAGGATGAACCTACTACTTACGCATCCACGCGGGAGTGTATTGTGGGGGATTATTGGGGTTATTGTTTTTTATATTCGAACTGAAGCAGCAGGGGCTGTCCTATTCGAACTGGGTGCGGTAGGTGTCGAGTAAGGAGATGACCTCGCCTAGCTCTGGGTCGTTGCCTAGGGCTGTATGGGCATTTTGGACCTGTGTGCTGCAGGTGTCGATTAAGGCCCGAATTTGGGGATAATTGGAGGACACGTGCATGAGCTTCTGGATTGCTTCCAAGGTCAGGGCATAGGAGACGATCGCATCCCCTTTTGTGAGCGCGATGCCAGCGGCACCCAGCAGCGCTCCCACGGTGGTCGTCGTGCTGTCTGTCTTTGGCTGCTTGGTGATCGGATCCTTGAACTCGGCAATCACCTCGATCTCGTCTGTATCCTGGGCCGCCTGATCGCAGGTGTTGAGGATCTGGTGGAAGATCATCTGGTCATTGGGAGCCAGGTGCTGGGGATCCACCTCTGAAGGATCCCCTTCAGATGATTCCTCCCCGTGAAACTCGGAGATGAACCAGCCCACCGGTAACGTGAGACTCACCCGCACATCCCGAGCGGCTATGTCCAGGTTAGAGACAAAGCGATCCGGGTTTCCGAACATCAAGTCTGCCTCTTCAATACTGTCGATAAAGACGTAGGCGCCTTTGCCCGCGTCGGTGACCTTGTCCATCAGCGTATCGTTATACCCGTCACCCGTGCCCACGCCGGCCAGGTAGATGCCTTCTTCGTCCTCTGAATCCTTGGCCGCTTCGGCGATGATATCCAGGCTCGTCACCCCCACATTCACGGCGCCATCGCTGATCAGGATGACCCGATTGAGGCGCGTGTTCTGGTGGTTGGCCTGGGCCAACTCATAGGCCTTGCGCAACCCCTCGTGCAGATTGGTGGATCCACCGGCTGAGATGGCGTTGATTTTTTCTAGCAGGGTCGCATCGTTCGGCCCGCTCACTGCCAGGGAGTCGAGTATGACCACCGGGGTGGTGTTCCACGTGACCATGGAGACAACGTCTCCGTCTTTGAGGTTCGAAGCAATGGCCCGACAGACCTGCTTCAGCCGCTCGATGGGAGACCCCTGCATGGAGCCCGAAATGTCCAGGGAGAAGGTAATGTTCATGGGTCGGCGCTGGGCATTGGACACGTTCTCGGATCGGGCGCCGATCTGCAGGGTGAACTGACCGTCTTCACCTTCATTGGCCACGCGCATGTCCGGGACCACATTGATGCGGCCCGCGTCAGCTGCACTGTAGTTAAAGGAATAGTAGTTCAGAAATTCATAGGTCCGAATCTTAGTCGTCACCCAAGATCCCTTTGTAATCTGCCACCGAGCAATGACCGGTGAGGCCATGGAATTTGAGTCATCAGCCGATAGGTAATAGGTGTGCTGTTCTGTAGGATCGCATTCCCACTCCTCGGTGTCAGTCTCAGTCTCAGTCTCAGTCTCTGTATCCGTATCCATTTCCGAATCCGTATCCATCTCCGTGTCTGTGTCCGTGTCTGTGTCTGTGTCCGTATCGGTGTCCGTATCCGTATCGGTGTCCGTATCCGTATCGGTGTCCGTATCTGCATCTGTGTCCGAGTCCGTATCCATGTCCGAGTCCGAGTCTGAGTCTGAGTCTGAGTCGGCGTCAGTATCGGCGTCTGTGTCCGTATCCGTGTCTGTGTCCGTGTCTGTGTCCGCATCTGTGTCTGCATCCGCATCTGCATCCGCACTTGTGTCCGCATCTGTATCCGCATTCGTTTCTGTTTCGGTGATGTCGACGTCGTCACCAGCACCGCAGCCGGTTAGACCAACCCCGATCACAAGCGCTATCATTTTCAAAACCATGTGTTTTTTCTCAATGCGCATCTGGTACCTCCTTTACATTCCCAAATGTTGTGGGTAATGAACACACCGACCGCCGATTTCTGGGGATCGTGTAGATGGCGCTTTTTTGTCCCGCTTGGCCGTGCGAAAGGCCGATTCATACAAATCGCTGAGGGAGCCGCCGCGCACCACCCGTCGATCTCCGGTTTCCGGTCCAGTGGGATCCACACATGGATCGCCCCCGCACTCCTCAAACGTCTCTGAATAGTAGTCGTGGACCCACTCGGCCACGTTGCCGCCCATGTTGTATAGGTCAAAACTAGTGGCGCCCAAGGTGCGAACCTCTTGGGTGTATCCTTGACCGCAGCCCAGATCTCCGTCATACATCACGACCCTATCGCAGGTTGGGGCTGGGGCATTGCCCCAAGGAAAGACCCAATAGGTATCGAGCACGCCATCGTGATTTCCGCGATAGGCCCGCTCCCACTGGGATTCAGTTGGCAGATCACCACCCAAGAATTTACAGAACTGCTCCAGACCCTGCCAATCGATGCAATTGATCGGATGATCGCTCCGACCTGGTAACCCGTAGTTACACAGCTCGGTGGTGTTTACGTGGTTGTGATTGCACCCTCCCCCTGCCACGCATGTGGTGTACATTTCTACCGTAACTTCACTGTCCATAATCCAAAAATCAGACAAGGAGACCTGTCGGCGGTTCTCATCGTCGAAATCGCAAGCAGCATCTACACCTGCTTCGCATCCAAGGGTAACCTCACCGCCCGGTACAAACCGCCAGGTCAGTCCGCCCATAGCCTCGGGCTCGCACATATTGTCGTTGTTGCACTCGAAATCAACCGCACACTCACCGCAGTCCACCCCCAGAGAAATGCCACACGCTGCTTGGGCGCAGGCCTCGACGCAGGTGTTGTTTTCATCGCAGCCAAAGGTCTCGCCGAATGCTGAGCAATCCCCGCAGTCCACCCCCAAGATCGTGCCGCACTGGGCATCGGCGCAGGCGTCCACGCAGGTGTTGTTTTCATCGCAGCCAAAGGTCTCGCCGAATGCCGAGCAATCGCCACAGTTCACGCCCAGGATAGTGCCGCACTGGGCATCGGCGCAGGCATCCACGCACGTGTTGGCATCATCACAGGCAAAGGTCTCACCGAACGCGGCGCAATCGCCGCAGTCGATACCAAACACATTGCCGCATTGAACCTCCTCGGTGCACGCCTCTTGGCACAGGTAATCCTCATTGCAAAAGGCCGTGCCCGCGCATTCGCCGCAGAGGATACCCTCGATCTTGCCGCAATCCTTGTCGTAACAAGGGAACGCCACTGCATTGGCATCGCACCCCACGATGTCGAACCCATCTGCATTGTAATAAACGGTCAGCTCACCCCAGGTGAAGGCGCGCTGCACCTGGATGGTCATGTCGCGTTGACCATCTACCCTGGGGCTGCAAACCGCGACCAGGTATTGGGATCGGGATAATGCCTGGATTTTTTTGGTAATGGCGTCAAATGCAGCGATGAGGTTCTGCGCGTTTGCTGACCACTCGAATCCCGACTTGCCAAAATCAGTGAGCTCCTCCTTGTTGACATCGCCACCCAACCCCACGGTGAAAACGTCGACAAAGGGTTTGTCGACCGCGTTTTGTGCGGCCTCTTTGGTGGTGACCATGGCCTCGTCAGTGCCATCGGTAAAGAGCACGAGGGTATGGGTGCTGAGCACATCTGCGCTACCGGTCATGCCGAGAATATCGACCGCCTTGATAATCGAGCCGTACAGATCTGTGGTGCCCAAGCCCTGACTCAATGCCAGCTGATCCAGGGCCTGATCCAACAACGTCACATCGCCCGTGAAATCCTGAACCTCTTCAAAGTACTTGGGACCGGCAAACTTGTAGATCGCCACCTGCTGGCCAGCGCTCGCGAGCGCATGCACCGCCTGCCGCGCTGCCTTTATCATGGGCAGGAGGTGTCCATTATCGACGATGGAATTGGAGAGGTCCAACAGCAAAAGCGAGTACTGGGCCACATTGACCGCTTGGGTCACCACCGGTGCGATGTCGCCTTCGGAGATGACCTCGTTCCCATCCAAAAGAATGCGCAGCTCGTTGTTGGCTAGGTTGGGAATCGGATCCCCATTACAGTCAAACAGCTGAAACACGCTGCGTATCCCAGCGGGCATGATCTCCGTGGTTAAAAGCTCCTTGAGCTCAAGGCATTCTTCTCCTTCCAGATTATTGTCTGTGTTTGGGTTATCCGTGGTATCTGTTTCACCTGGATCTCCTTCTTCTGGATTGTACGCTGCTTCGAACTCGCAGTGACACCCCTTCATCAAACCAAGCGCCAGACAAACAGACCAAATCAGCATTGCGCTCCTATTCATCGCCACCTCCCGTTGCCCACTCGTTGGGGTTTGCATATGTGCCACTTACAATTTAGCACAATTCGTGCCAAATCGATCTGGCCATTATCTATCTGAAATTAAATAAGATTAATTGCTAAAATGATATAAATGTGTGCCATTTTGTGCCACTAGTGCTGGTGGATGGGAAAAAGTATGCGCCCCACGCTCCCTGCCCCTGCTGGAACTGTTAGTTGTCTAGAGATGGACATGGACGCGGATAGATAAGTCGGATAAAATATCGAATTTAAGGACTATTTTTGGGAGCGTATGTATGCCAACCAAGGAGAACATCACAATGCAAACGTTATGGCAGTCGATGTCACTGGCAGTGGGGCTGATTGCACTTGCTGCCGGGTGTGATGGGGCACCGGTCGCGTCAGAAGTGGGGGGATCCACAGCGGTTCGGGGCATCCACACTGTTTCCCAGGGCCCCGGGTATCTCGGCGCCAATCGTCCGGATAAGGCTCTGCGGCTCACCATGAAGCTCACCACAGATGGCGTCGAGGTATTGAGCGCGGTGGAGGCAGCCAACACGTTGAATCGCCGGGATCGGTATGCATCCTCGCCTGCGTTCTATCGCGTGCTGGACGCTAAGGATCGCGTTGTATTCGAACGGGGATTTAGACTCGAGACAGTGATTCGATCCGAGACCAACGGCCCTGACGGGCAGATCGAAGGCCACTTTTTTGAATTAAAAGAGCCCGTGTTTCGGGCTGTCGTCCCCTTGTTTGAAAATACTGCATCCATTCAGTTTTACAGGGTCGGCGGGGATGGATCGCGGGAGAGCGCCACACTGCTCGGGGAGGTGCGACCATGAAGATCTTCAATGCCATGTTATTGATAATCTCCCTGGGACTCATCTCAACCGCGGCAGTTGCCCAGCACGAGCTGGTGGTGATGCAGGAAACCGGGCCGTCTGAGAATCGAATCGACTTTGTTATCGTGGGAGACGGCTTTACCGCAGACGAGCAGGATGCCCAAGAACAAGAGCTCATAAGAGCGGCCAATAATGTGCTTCAGTACGAACCGTTTAAAGAATACGTACCCTACTTTAACATCTACCTCATTAAGACAGTGTCCGATGTCACTGGCATTGGCAATGGCAGCTCCATCGGCACCTACTACGGCTGTTACTACAATTGTAACGGCATACAGCGCCTCACATGCTGCAACAACCAAACCGTCCAGAACGTGGTCGACACCTATGCCCCGGTCGACGATGTCATTCTCGTTATGATAAACACACAGATCTACGGTGGGAGCGGTGGCTATATTGCCACCTCGACCCTGACTGCCGAAGACGTACCACCCCATGAATTCGGCCATACATTTGGGGGACTGGCCGATGAATACGATTATAGCAAACACTATGATGTCAATGGCGATCTCATGGACCTGCCCCACCCATCGCTCGATAGGGCTGTCAACTGTACGACCACGCCGAACATTAATCAGATCAGCTGGGATTACTGGATAGAAGACGGCACTCCCCTGCCCACGACAGAATACGAAAGCGCTCTGGATCCAGTGGGTGCGTTCGAAGGGTGCCAGTATTCGACATCGGGTATTTACCGTCCGGTTTACGATTGTCTCATGCGAAGCCTGGGCAACGTGCTCGGTCCGATCTGCGCTGAGGCGATGATTCTTTCTTATTACGAGCTCGTTCAGTTGATAGATGAAAAATCTCCGGATACAGATGCGGTAAGCGGTGAACAAGGCGATGAGATCACCTTTTCGGTCAGTGCGCTGCAAAACGATTTTGATACCGTTGTCACCACCTGGTCCCTGGACGGAGAGGTATTGGATATGGTCGACGGCAATAGCCTCCTGTTGCCCATCGAGTGCCTGACCCAGGGAGACCACGAGTTGGTCGTATCGCTTAAGGACACAACAGAAAAAATCAGGCGAGATCCATCCGGCCTCACCGAAGATGCCGTGTCTTGGACGGTGACCCGCACGGATAACGGCCCGGTTGAAGAGGATTGCGATTTCATCAGCATAGACACTGATACAGGGACGGATACGGATACAGATGCTGACACGGACACTGATACGGACACTGACACTGATGCCGATACGGACACTGATGCTGACACTGACACTGACGCCGATACTGATGCCGATTCCGACTCAGATTCAGATGTAGACACCGACACGGATGCCGACAGCGATAGTGACGGGGACAGTGATAGTGACGGGGACAGTGATTCGGATACCGACGGGGATGGGGCAGGCGGAGATGACGACAGCGGGTGTGGGTGCGTGGCCGCTGGCCGACAGCACCCAGGGGCTATGATCTGGAGACTGGTATTCTAGATTTCCGTTATCTCGGTTTCCTTTGCATCGACCACCGTATCTACTTTTGCCACCCCTGCATCTGTCATTTCCTGAACCTTCTTAAGCGCTCGGGCAACGTCGTCCTTTGGGGCCTCGCCGCTTGATTCCATTTCCTTTAGGAGCTCATTGCACTCGCGCCTGCCGTTGCGAATAGCGACCTTGCACTCTTCCCCGTGTTTGCGGGCAATTTTCACGAGATCCTTGCGCCGCTCTTCGGTAAGGGGAGGCACGGGAATGCGGATGATCTCCCCGTCGCTCGTGGGATTCAGGCCCAGATCCGAGGATTGAATCGCTTTTTCTACGGCGCCCGTCACCGTGCGATCCCAGGGCTTTACAGTGATCAGGCGGGGTTCGGGCGTATTGATGGCTGCCATCTGGTTGAGGGGGGTCATGGTGCCGTAGTAGTCCACGCGCACTGAGTCCAACAGCGCGGCATTTGCCCGGCCTGTACGAATGCGGCCGAGGGTCGCTCTCAATGAATCCAGGGCTTTGTTTACGGAATCATTCATTAGCTCATATACGTCTTCAAACATCGGTGTTCCTCCTTTAAGCCGCTTCCCAGGGTGACGTTCTCGATAATGCCAATTTTACTCGGTGGTTCCGGTCTTGTCGATATGGGTTCTGGGATTGTTTATCTCCGCACGCGCAGGGAGTTTAAGAGAACAGCGGTGGCACTTGCAAGCATGAGCAGCATGGCAATCACAGGCACGAGTTTTCCCATTGCCGCCACTGGAATAAACACTGTGTTAAAGGCAAATGCCCACAGATAATTTGTCTTGATGACCTTGGTGAGCTTTTTACCGACTGTAAAAAGGTCTAAGAGACTTTCCGGTCTTTTACTAAGCGCCACAAAGCCGCTCGCCACAAGGGCTTCGTCTGCAGCGTGGGAGAGCGCAATGGACACCGTTGCCTGGTCCATGGCAAGGGCGTCGTTGGTGCCATCGCCCACAAAGGCAGTGGTTTTGCCTTGTGATTTGCGTTTATTGACCACGGCTTTCTTTTGATCCACAGAGACATCCCCGGTTGCTTGTGGGATGCCGATCTCCTCGGCAACGCGCTGGGTTACCGCGTCCCGATCTCCAGAGACGAGCTCTGTGGTGAGTCCCAGGGCGTTGAGCCCAGCGATGGCCGCTTTTGTATTGGGGCGGACCTTATCTGTGAACAAAAAGCACCCCTCGGCCCGTCCGTTCCTTCCAAACCATACAGCTGTGTGGCCAGGGGTGAGATGGAGCGGTTCAAACAGATCATCAAACAGCGCCGCACTGCCAATAGCAAATGTCTGATCGCCCCGCGTGACAGACCGGCCTTGACCGGAAAGATCCTCGCCCGGGGCATCGGCACCTGCCACTTCGGTGATCCCAGCATCGGTGAGATAGGCGCGGATGCCTTGGGCAATGGGATGGTCAGATCCGCGTTCTGCTGCGAGTACAAGTTCGAGAGATGCATCCCGGGGCGCGTTGCGCCACGCGATCCGGTCCACGTTCATTTCGCCCTGTGTCACTGTTCCTGTCTTGTCGAAAATCACGTGGTTCACGGTGTGTAGGATCTCGAGCTCGGCCAGGTCTTTAACGAGGATCCCTTTTTTCAGCAGCGTACCCGTTGCCGCAGTCACCGCGCAAATCCCAGCCAGGCTAAATGCACACGGGCAGGCCACGGCCAGCACAGCCACCGAAGGGAACCAGCCCGCAGGCGACAGGGCCGCGTCAATGCCGTGCGCGGCCAGGCGCACGAGCCACGCGCCTGCGGCAATAGCGAGCACTGTTGGGGCAAACCACGCGGCAATCCGGTCCTGGGATCGCAACCGGGTTTCTGATGTGGCCATTGTCTCGGCCACGCTGCTGGCGATAGCGTGGAGTCGGGTCTCCTTGAATTGCCGCACCACAGTGAGGGACACCTGGCCTTCTACTACTTTTGATCCCGCGGCAATGAAATCCCCGGGTACCTTGCGCCTTGGCACGGGCTCTCCAGTGAGCACAGCCTCGCTCACGAATGCCCGGTCCGATACCACCTCCCCGTCAAAGGGAATGGTCTCTCCTTTGAAAAAGCGCACCTGATCCCCGCGAACAACTTGATTCACGTCTAAATATCGCTCGTTGCCGTCTGGATCGATGCTGCGCACCCGGATGATGCTCAGCGAAAGCAGGGGCGCGAGATCACTGAACGCCCGTTCTCTAATCCTGGCCTCGATCATACCGCTGAGCAGGGAAATGGTCACCAGACCTGCGCAGGTTTCAAAATAGATGTCCGGGCGATGGGTAATCATCGCGGCCACCGAAAGCACTGCGGCCGCGCCCACGGCGATGCTGATGAGGAAATCCATGGTCATGCGCCCCCGTTTAAGAGCGGCCATTGCGCGGCGAACCATGGGTATCCATCCGATGTACAAGACCGGTACCAGCAGCAACATCTCGATCCAGGCGAGGAATGCGGGCGGTGCATCTATCCATCCAAATCCCTCGGCATAGCGGGCAAAAGAGAGGGTCATCAGATTCATCGTCAACACAGCTGAGATGATGAGATCGAGGGTGGCCCTGCGACTTGCACCCGTGCGGGTGCTGTCTGTGATGCGGGAAAGTCGATACCCGAGGGGGGACAAATGGGCGATAAGGGCGGCATCGCTCGTCTCCCTCAAGTCGTAGGTGACCTTGGCTGACCCGGAAAAGAAGTCTGCCGCGACCCGCCTGACCCCAGGGGCAGATCCCAGGACCTGCTCGACGACCCAGCCACAGGAGGGACAGACCATACCTTCACAGTGAAACCGGGCGACCCGTATGGCAGATCGATCTTCGGGCAGGGCAGCATTAGATTGGGTGATCCCTGGGTCGGCTGTGGGTTCTATATCGCTCGGGACGAGCCCCATTTGGCGGGCTGCTGTCAAATAGGACGCCTTGGCCGCATCGTCCATTTGGTTTAAAATTTCGTAGACCCGCTCACACCCGGCGCAACAAAACACCCCGCGCGCCTCGCGCCTCCCGCGAAGCGGCGTCTGGCAAAGTATGCAGTGCGTGTTTTGGGAATCTGTCGCCATTTCTCAATTTGGTACTAGCGAAATAAACACCCTCTAACAAGAAATAGTGGATATTTGCCAGTATTCATATCGTGTAACCCTCCCATTTTTTTCATGTTTTTCGCATTTCATAAAATATGTATAAATTGTGACACCCAACAAAGATATATCAAATAGGTAGCGACATTATGCTTGCTATTTTTTCGCGTTTTCTTTAAATTGGAATTGGTGTGTAGCGTCAATGACATTGGAAAGTGTATTAAATAAAGCACTGTTAGAAATATCGCAGGGAGATATAAATGCAAATCAATAAATTTTTACAATGTGAGTGTATACTAGGAGTCAATTGAGACCCCACTCAAAAATTGGATATGCGATAATGCCAATACATTATACCAACATAAAATACTTCCCCTATCCATCAACCCAAACAGGAGGTGTTCGATGTTTCTGTTCAATGCATTTAGGCTAGGCGCCCTCATCGCCTTATTTGTATGTGTTTTTTCGGTGCAGTGCACTGATGACCCATCTGATGGGGATGAAGCTGAAGGCTCAGATTCTGATTCTGACTCAGATTCTGACTCAGACTCTGATTCCGATTCTGACTCAGACTCTGATACCGGGACAGACAGCGACACAGATACAGATGCGGATTCTGATACGGACACTGATACCGATACGGATACCGATACCGATACCGATACCGATACCGACACCGATACGGATACCGACACCGATACGGATACCGACACCGATACGGATACAGAAACCGAGACCGAGGTGTGTGAATTGGACAGCCAGCGCGTTTGGGACGATGTGGCTTACATGGCCTCTGATGAGCTCAAGGGTCGCAAGCCCGGGAAAGAGGGAAATGAGCTGGCCCTGCAGTATGCCGAGACTATTTTTGAGGAGGCCGGCCTGGAACCGGCCGGTGATTCAGGCACCTATCGCCAGACGTTTAATACCAAAGTCCACGACGTCGTGGGAACGCCGTCATTGACTATTGGGCACCAGGCGTTCGAATACGAAGCTGATTTTACTGTATTGACCCACTCGGGCAGCGGTACGATCAGCGGAGAGATCGCAACCGCAGGGCATGGCATTGTCTCCATGCCGTTCGATCCACAGCAATACCCCCTGTGCCCGTTGAGCCCAGAGGGCCACGACGACTACGCAGCAGCCGGGGATCTCACGGGGAAAATTGTGCTGGTACTGCGCAATGACCTGGTTGCTGAGGACGAGATAATGCGCAACTGCCCTATCCGCTGCGGTAATGCCAGGTGCTTGAGTGACCTGGGTTACAAAGCAGCAGCTGCTCGAAGCAAGGGCGCCAGTGCGGTCCTGTTTACCCCGGAAGCCTCAGCTGGAGACAATCTCTGTCACCGCGCCGGCTATCTCGGCCAGGGCAATTTTAGGGGTGATTTTCCAGCCCTCTGTGTCTCCAGGGAGGCGCTGAACCAGGCATTGCCGACCCTCACCAACTGGATTGAGGGGATCGACCTCGGCCTGCAGTCCCCAAGGGTAGTGGCAGATTTGGATGTGGCCGTTGAAGTCACCCGGGTGGAGACCTCCAACGTGCTCGCCGTGGCCCCTGGCACGGATCCCGATCTTGCAGACGAAGTTATTGTTATCGGCGGTCATATCGACCACTTAGGCGAGAAAAATGGACAAATCTACAATGGCGCGGACGACAATGCGTCAGGCACAGCTATCGTGCTGGAAATGGCGCGCATGTTCGACTACTGCGACATACAACCCGCGCGCACAGTGGTTTTTGCCGGCTTTAACGCCGAAGAGATGGGCCTCGTTGGGTCGTGTTACTATGTCGATTACCCCACCTATCCCATCGACAAAACCATTGCCATGTACAACTTAGACATGGTCGGCACTGGAAACGGCGTAGGTATGAATCTCATCGGCGGCAGCTCATCGCAAAACGAGTGGCTGGCCGATCTCATGAAAAACGCCGCAGATGACCAGGGCCTGGACTGGAATATTTCCACCAGTGGATCCAGTGGCGGATCTGATCATCGTTGCTTCGAAAAGGAAGGGGTGCCGATTTGCTACGGCATGACAAGGGGCAGCCACCCCAACTACCACGATCCAGATGATACCATCGAAAATTGCTACGAGGTGGACATGCAAATGACTGCCGAGCTGTTTTGGTCTTCCTTGCTGCCCCTTTCTCTAGGAGAAGAAGACAACTTCCTATAGGTCCCAGCATCCAGAGAATCAGTCCCTCTAAACCCCATTCATTCACCGGTTCCATCCCTGCGAAGGGAAGAGAGGAGGTTTGTGGGACGCAATGCTCATTCCCGCCAAATGTTCAGTAAATGAGCGCAAAATAAGCTGAAGATGCAAAAAAAAATCTGGGAATTCGGAATATTCTCAAAAAAGAACAACCAAATTCAATAGGAAATATGATAAAGTTCAGGATGACAAGTTCGAATGTATGATTAACGAATTCTAACGGCTAAAAAGCTATTAAGTAAATTTAAAAGACTTTTGAGTTTTCAATAGGAGGCCAAAATGAGTAAAACGTCTATCATTTTAATCATTTCAGTGCTTGCGGTTGCCATCGCAATGTGTGATTCGAGTTCTGGTCCAGGAACAGAAGGAGACGTCAGTGTCGACAGTGATTCTGACAGCGACTCCGACGGTGACTCCGATAGCGACAGCGATGCTGACAGTGACAGTGATTCTGATAGCGATTCCGACACCGATACGGATTCGGATTCCGGCACAGAGGAAATCTGTGACGAAGAAGCGATTCCCCTAATTCCAGCGCCGGTAGTCTTAGCAATTGTTGAGGATATGTCCGGCTCCATGGCGCCGTTTTTCAATGACGAGGATCCACTCGTACCAGATCCCAATAACCCGGGAAGGTGGTCGATTGCCCGGGAGGCGATCATCCATATTCTCACGGAATTTGCAGAAGAGGGGTATGAATTCGGCTTTGATGTATATCCCAGCGCGATGGGCAGCTGCTATGTGAACGATAATATCGAAATGGATTGCGCTGCCGGACAGGAGCAAGCCATTATCGACATGTTGCCCGAGGTAGACGCACCTGACGGCGCCACACCTATTTATATCGAGCTGCTGAACTTTCTGTTACCCACCTATGCCCCTGGGTGCCTCAAAGAACTGGCGCAAAAACATATCATCCTCATCACGGATGGACAGGACACCTGCGGTACAACAGGCTCCACGGGCGACGAAGCCACGCCACAAGAGCTCGGCGAAATAACGGCCCAGCTCCTGAATGCGGGCATTAAAACATTTGCCGTTGGCTTTGGCGGCGGCGTGGATCCGGCTCAGCTCGACGCCATTGCCCAGAACGGGGGTACCGGATATGACACATTTATCCCCGCCGACGACCTGGATTCGCTGATACAGGCCTTCGAAGACATTGCGTCGAACATTGTGACGTGCGATTACCAGGTGCCCGAGCCCACCGATCCCAACGTGGACCCAAGCAGTATTGAATTTCTCATCGACGGAGAGGTCGTCCCCTTTAACGAAGATTGTGCCGGCGGTGTCGGCTGGATGTGGCTCAATGACGACCACACCCTGATGCGATTTTGCGAACAAACCTGTGCCATGTTTCAGGAAGGCGATCACACCGTCACCGTACGGTGGGGGTGCACCGAGCCTCTGTAGCGCGTAACCCGCACGACTTTCCACTTACTGCTATTTCCAAACTATTCTGGTCGGTAACATTTGGCGTTCCCCCTTTGAAAAAGGGGGTGCGGGGGATTTTCAAACACTTCGGGAATATTGACGAAATCCCCCCAGCCCCCTTTTCAAGGGGGAGCTACAATCACTTGACGAGGCAATACCTACGTTCCTACGGGTTTGTACTTCATTTGAAAGGCGATCTCACCTGCCAGGTGGCGCACGTTCTTTGAGAATGATCCGTCTTTTGCCAGCTTCTCCATCTCCGGTCTTGCGCGGCGATCGCCGATGTGGGCGACTTCGTGGAGCAAGCGCTCGATGATATTGATGCCGGTTGACAGCAATACCTGGTGTCCAGTGGCGTCGGTATAGACGAGCTCAGGGCACGATAGGGTTCGATCCAGCGTATAGATGAGCGCGATGAGCTTGGGGGAGGTAGAGGCGGATCCAATTTTGCCGAGCGCCTCTAAATCAACGCACAAGGTGCCGGTGTCCCCTGGTTTTTCTAGGAGGCGCTCCAGGGGAAGCAGGCCTTCGGGAGCTTCGAATTGGCCCAGGGCCCAAATGACCAATCGCCTCAGAGGCTTGTCGAGTCCGCCAGTGGTCAGCTGCTCCGCGAGAAACGCACCCGCTGTTTTGAGGTCAGCCTCACTGGTGTCTTTTGTTTTGCCCAGCATGCCTAGGGCAGCAAACAGATCTCCCTGCAGCGGACCCATTGTGGGGAATGCCTCGGCCACGTGACGCACCAGGCGGTAATCTTTCATGCGCGCCAAGGCCACTGCCGCGGCCGCCCGTTCTCGGGGCGTACCGGTTTGGAAAAGTCTAAGGATTTGGTCTGTCAGGCCAATGTCGTGTCTGACACCTGCCGCATAGGCCGCCCAGTCCCGGGCCTCTCCTGGCTCACTTAATACGCGACCCAGGGCGGCCTGGATGCGGTCATCCCCTGTGAGCAAGATGGCATCGTGCACAGCATCGGCCCGATCCTGACCGCGTTGGGAACGTAGGAGGGTCAATATCCGGTGGGCTCGCGTGTCCGTCGCGACAATACCGTTACCTAAGTAATCAAAAATAAAAGTATTTACGACGATAATGAAAGTAAAGACAATCGCCTTTTTGGTGCCGGTCACGCGCATGGCGCGCATATCGGGTTCATCCAGATCGTCGCCATCTGCTTTAGCGGTGGCGGGCCGCGCTACAATGGCGCCTACCCCCCAAACGAGGCGTACGACGAGAAGCGCTTGGCAGGCGCATGACACCATCAGGAGGATCATGAATCCTCCGATAATATAAAAGTTTTCTGTAATTGAAACAGAGCGTTCGGTAATGTGCGTCGACGCTGGAAAGATATAGGCGAACATGCACGAAATGGTGATCAGACTTGCAGCGGTAAGGAAGATCCGGGAGCTTGCAAGGACGGCAAGTCGCATCATGACTTCTGAGAGGGCTCTGCTTTAAGCGGGCGACCTTCAACTTCTATTTTTCCAATCGCCTTGAGAACCGTTGAAAAGTGATCCTCTGGAACAGTAATGAACGTAGACCGCGTGAGCATGCGGACCTTGCCGATGCTCGTGCGGGGCAGTCCCGTGATCTGAACGATTTCCTGCATCAGATGGGAAATTCTCAGGCCGTCTTTTCGCCCTGCATCGATGAATATCTCCTCCAGGGGGGTGTCGGTATCTAGGGTGTCTGGGGCATTGGATTTTTTCTCTGGTTTCTCTTTTGAAGGGTCTGTTTTTGGACGCTTCTTGTCAGTCTTTTGGGCTTTGGGCCGCGCGCTACGGTCTTTTCGTGGGGGCGCTGCGGTTTTGGGCTTTGCCTGGGTCGGTGCCGGTTTCTCTTCTGCCTGTTGAGGCGCTGTTGCCAGCGCCGCGCCCATCTGCTGATCAAAATAAGCGCCGAGCAAGCCCGCTACAATGCGCTCGGCATAGACATCTTGTATCACGCGACGCGCCAGTGGACCAAAGCCTTGTTGCAGTTTGGCCCCAAAGCCCTGGCGCAGCGCTATCAGTTGGTCGATTTCTGTATTTCGAGCTTCAGCCGCGTCGTCGACGAGGGTCTTCTCAATGGGATATATTTTGTAGGTGAGGCGAAGGTAGTAAAGATTGCCAATATCCTGTGGTGTGATGAGCGAGATGGCGGTTCCCTGTCGACCCATCCGACCCGTGCGTCCAGTGCGATGGATATAGATTTCTAAGGAGTCGGGAAAAGAGTAGTTGATGACATGGCTCAGGTGGGACACATCGATACCGCGGGCTGCCACATCCGTGGCCACGAGATATTTGATTTCCTCTTTTCGCGTTCGGGCCATGATGATTTCGCGATCGTGTTGGGAGAGATCAGAGTTGAGCCAGTCCGCGTTGAATCCCGCGCTCTTGAGGTGACGCGCCAGAAGCTGGGTCTCGTCTCGGGTGTTGCAAAAGATAATGGCCGAATCCGGACGCTCTGCCTCGAGGATGCGGACCATGTCCCGCTGCCGACCCTGGCCCGAGACCAAGTAGACGAAATGGCTGATTTCTTTGGCCGCGACCGCGTCTCCGGAAACCGAGATAATCGCTGCATCATCCAGGTATCGCTGGGTTAGGCGGCGGATATCGTCCGGTATGGTTGCAGAAAATAGCAGGTTTTGTCGCTCTTTTGGCAGGGATTCAATGATTTCCGATATTTCCTTTTCGAACCCCATCGAGAGCATTTCATCGGCTTCGTCGAGGACGAGTAGTCCGACCTGGGCAAATGATATAGACCTGCTGCGTATGTGATCGAGCACGCGCCCTGGTGTCCCGACGACGATCCGCGCACCCTGCTTTACCTCGGCGACCTGCTTGGTAAATGACGCCCCCCCGTACACGGTGGCACATCGAATATCCCGATATTTTCCAATTGCCGATAGTTCTTTGCTCACCTGGAGTGCAAGCTCCCGGGTAGGGGTAAGGGCCAAGGCGGCGATCCCCTTGTCTTTGGGATCGAGCCGCTGGACAATCGGAATGCCGAATGCGGCTGTTTTTCCAGTACCTGTTTGCGCCATCACGATGACGTCCCGGCCGTCCATGATGGTATCGTAGGTCTGGGCTTGGACCGGTGTCGGGGTCTCAAATCCGATTTCTTTAATAGCCCGCTCCACATCCCGATGTAGATCAAAGTCGTCAAACGACTGTGTCTCACACGGTAAATCTGCTGCGGTCCCTTGTTCAGTGTCGCAATCTCTAGTATTCATGAACCCATTCTCTTTTCGCTTGGACTACTGCCAGCTGATAGGATTTTTTTAGATACGCACATGCTTCATCTCGGGTGGTTATACCGGGTCCGAGGCCAATTGAAAAATGGAAAGCGAAATTTGGATAATTGAACTAGCCCTGGTTGCGGTGAATAAAACTCAATTATAGTATATGTAGACGTAAGTAAATTTGTAAATCCACCGTTAGAGCATTTTCGTCTCTGCGGTAGTTTGCTAAACTTCGTGTACGCAAAAAAATTCATGGGACCAAACTGTACGCCGACATCTAATGACGAATGACAATAAAATAAAACTCGGTAAAATCCTCCTCAAGAGAAAGCTGGTGGATGCTACCGAACTCGATACGCTGCTCACCGAACAGGAAGAGGATCACGAGCCGCTCGCATCCAAAGCCCTTGGTAAAGGGCTCATCGATGAGACAAAAGCCTTGAAAGCCCTAAGCGAACAACACGGCGTGCCTGCCATAAATCTTGAGGAAGTAACCGTCGACCTCGCAAATCTTAAAATGATTCCACAGGATATCGCCCAGAAACACCTCATACTGCCGATTGAGGTCACGGCGGACACCATTCATCTGGCCATGGCCAACCCGAACGACCGAAGGGTCATCGATGAACTGGAGTTTGTCTCTGGTAAACGCATTTTTCCCCACGTGGCCCTGCACAACCACATCACCGCGACAATCAAGCAGTGCTACGAGGCGCAGTCAAGCGGCGAGTCCGTGTTTTATGGCGCCCGTGCGATAGCTAAACAGGAGAGTGTGCCGCCGGCCAACATTGTGCTGACCACATCCGAGGTCAGCGGTGCCAACACGGTTATTGCGGATTACGATGTGTCAGAAGACGAAGACTTCACCGTCGAGATAGATATTCCCGAAGATGACCTGTCGATGGTGGTAGATGCCCCGCCAGCCACGCCCTCGCCGCAACACGCGGTCGTGCCCCAGCCACCCAAACAGCCCATTCGACCCGCGCCTGTATTAAAGGACAAACCGGCTGGGCAGCCGTTGCCGCCGGATCGTCAACCCGATGCAGCAGTGCCTCAAAAAAGAGTCGGGACTTCAAAGAAAATTCTGGTCGTAGACGACGAGGATGATATCAGGTTGCTCATCTCCCGTCTGTTATCGGATAAGGGATACCATGTCGTCACAGCAGCGCGCGGGTTAGAAGCGATAAAAAAAGTCCAAGCTGAAAACCCGGACATGATCGTGTTAGATGCCATGCTGCCTGAGGTTCATGGGTTTGATATTTGCAAAAAAATCAAGGACAGTGCCAAGTACGGCCATATTCCGGTACTCATGATTTCGGCGATCTATCGCGGATGGCGGTACGCTCAGGATCTCAAGAATTCTTACGGCGTGGATGATTTCATCGAAAAACCATTTAAAGTGAATGAGTTAGTAGAAAAGGTGGAGACGCTCGTTCAAGCGAGTGATAAAACGACAGCGACCCGGTCTGAAGAGCTTTCAAAAGAGGCCGAGCGGACACTAGCAGCGGGATTGGCCGCCTACCGGGACGGTCGCATTGATGCGGCAGTGGATCTGCTCAAGAAAGGCATTCATATCGATCCATTGGCATTTAAACTCCATTATCATTTGGCGCTACTGCTCGGGAAAAAGGGCCTCAACTATCAGGCAATCCGTACCCTGGAGAACGCCCTCGAGCTCGCGCCGGACTACTTTCCGGCGCTTAAGAACCTGGCTGTGTTGTATCAAAAGGCTGGATTCAAATTCAAAGCCATTGAGACTTGGGAGCGGGCCCTTGGATATTGCCCGGACGAAAATACACGAGACGGTATAAAGCGCCACCTGGTCAGCTTACTGTGATGATTTTATGAAGTTTGTTTGCCAACATTGCGGATCCAAGTACCAAATCGCGGACGAACGCGTGCGCAACAAGGTGCTTAAGATCCGGTGCAAGCGCTGTGAAAATATTATTGAAATAAAGGATGTACAGGCGCGCAAGTCCGATCCAGCCCCCCCAAAAGACGCCTCTGTGCTGGAACATCAGTTTGCAGCATCGTTTAAGCCAGACCCCACGGGCACAGCTCAGCCCCAGGGGACCCCAGGACTTTACGCCGCGGTAAAGCGATCGGCTGAGGTTCTCGAAAAAAAAGAGATAGACTATGTCCATTGGTTTGTTGCGATTGATAATGCGCCTGTCGGACCCATCTCTGCAAAAAAGGTGCATGCCCATCGCCAAGCAGGCCGAGTCGATGATGCCAGTCTTGTTTGGAAAGAGGGGATGCCGGACTGGGCCCCTTTGCGAGACAGCAAGGAGTTGGTGGGGTTACTCGCACACATCGAACTCGAAGAATCCACGCGGGCGCCAACGGAGAGCGCCCCAACCCAAAAGCGTCCCAACCTAAAGCTGTTTACCGAAAGCGATACCTCGGCCGACGCCCCCCTCAAGGGTCGAAGGGTGGGTGTTATTGCCGATCGGATGGATGAAGTACCTGGCGATGAAGCGGCCGAGCCTTTACCAGATGAAGAGGAGGAGGAGACAGGGGCGTTTAGTGAGGCTGAGGAAGCGTGGCTGGGGCCAGACGATAGTCTCACCTCTGAGGAAGAGAGCCGCGTGGGTAAACTGCAGACGCTCTCTCCACCGCGACCTGCCAGTCGCACCCAGGTTAGGATCAACACCATCGCTGCGGTTGGGTTTTTTGTCATCGCCGTAGCAACCCTCGGCGTTGCTGTTTTTGGCGGGGGCGAGTCAGCAGCGACCAAAACCTCGGTCAAGACGGTTGAAAAGGTAATCGAAAAGGTCGTCTATCTGGACAGACCTGTTGAATCAGCACCAGAAGACGGCATGGGTAGTGGGCAAAGCGGCGCTCAAGCCAGAACCCGAGGCCCATCCCAACTCAGGGGGAAGACCAACCGCAACAAGGGGAAAACACAAGCAGCGGGCAAGCAGGAGGGGACCGATAAGCGCACCAAGGAGCTTATGGAGCGGCTCGGTCTTTCAACGCCGGGCAGTACAGCACCGGTGGGCAACGCGTCCAAATCCCAGGCCGGGTCTAGGAGTTCCGGCGGGGGATCCCTCACCTCAACCCAGATAAAGCGCGTGGTCGACAGAAACAAAAGTCGACTAAAGGCCTGCTACGAGCGGTCACTCCGGCGAGGCGAGGCACCAGATGACCAGAGCATTCGCGTCGAATTTAATGTAAAGGTCGGATCCAGCGGCATCGTAAAAAGTACGAACCTCAAGGGCGCGCAGCGCATTCCATCTCTCAACAGTTGCTTGCAGCGATCGGTGAAGAAATGGGTTTTTCCAAAGACAGGATCAGACGCACAGTTTGAGTTTCCCTTTGTCTTCACACCGAATTGATTTGCCGTTGTATTTTGTTTGAGGAGCGCCTAAGCGCATATTGTGTATATAATGTTGCCGGCAGACTTAATGGATGTTGTCAGAGAGGGGTTTGTGCTCGCACTTGTCTTGTGCATACCCATCCTGGGCGCCGCTCTGGCAGCGGGATTAATGACATCCCTATTGGGCATGTTTACCAAGATATCTGAACCGGCGATTGCCCATGTGGCCCGGATTGCAGCCATCTCACTGGTGCTTCTGGCCACTGCGCCCTGGATATTTGGCCGCGTGGCGCGCTTTGCCGAGCGGATTTGGTCCCTCGTCCAAGCGGTTGAGCTCTAAAAAATGATCCCAGGTGCGCCAACTGCGCTTCTGTTTGTCGCATCACTGGTAGCAATTAGAATCGGCGCAGCCCTGCGCTTGGTTCCCTTTATGGGCGGAAGCCCACTGCCAGTATTGCCCTGGTTAGCCCTTACCGCCGCCCTGACGCTGATCATCACCCCCCAGGCAGGGCCTATACCACCAGGCGGTTTCAGCGCCATGGGGTGGGTGGCATCGGCAGTAAAGGAGCTCTTCATCGGGGTTATCGTCGGCCTATTGGCCCGCATTGCGTTCTCAGTGCTTGCGTTGACCGGCGGGTTTGCCAGATTGTCTTCGGTCTCGGTCCCATTGGGTGGCGACGATACTGATGGCCCGGGCATCCCGTTCGCACGGGCCTATGTTTTGCTCGGCACCGGGGTATTTCTTCTGGTGGGTGGCCATCACGCTTTTTTAACCGGTCTCGCGGAGACGATCCAAACCATGCCGCCCGGTGTATTTCCGGGCGTCGGGACTGAAGAAATATTAGACCCGCGCCCGGCAATCCGACTGTTTTGCACTGCTATGGGAACAGCTGTGCTCATCTCAGCACCGGTATTTCTAGCTGGACTATCTGCGGATGTCATCATCGGGTTGATGATGCGGGCAACCGGTAGTGTGGCTGTTCCGTTTGATACACAGGCGATTCGCGCGATAGCAGTCCAACTCGCAGCAGTGGCCACATTGGGCATCGTAACCACAGTGGCCATCGAATTTATTCAGGATGCAATGGCCGCGCTCAATTAGGCGAAGCTTACTTCTCCCTGTGCATTGTGCTCTTTGAGGACTTCATCTATCTCGTCCCCGTCGAGCACCTCTTGGACGAGCAGCTTTTCAGCGAGGCCTTTGAGGGACCGGAGATTTGTCTCGAGCAGCTGTTTGGCCCGGTTGTACTGGGTCGTGACGATTTTTGATACTTCCTTGTCGATGAGTTCGGCTGTGCGCTCGCTAAAATCCTGGGGTTGAGCAATTTCGCGCCCCAAAAAGATCGCTTCTTCGCGCCGACCGTAATAGAGCGGGCCCAGGGCCTTACTCATACCCCAGTCACAGACCATCCGGCGGGCCATGTCTGTTGCCGAGTGAATATCCTGTCCAGCGCCTGTCGAGATCTCGCCAAAGATGATTTCCTCTGCAATTCTGCCGCCCATGAGGATGGCGATTTGGGCCTCGGCAAAGGTCTTGGTAACCATCTGCCGATCCTCGACCGGTAGCTGCTGGGTCAGGCCCAGGGCCCGACCGCGTGGGATAATCGTGACTTTGTGGACCGGATCTGTGCCTTCGATAAGGCGAGCGACAATGGTATGGCCGGCTTCGTGATAGGCAGAGGTCTGCTTTTCGGAATCCTTGATGATCATTGAACGCCGCTCTGTGCCCATCATCACTTTGTCTTTTGCTTCTTCGAAGTCGTCCATTTCAACGAGGTCCTTACCCTTTCTCGCTGCAAGCAGGGCTGCCTCATTGACGAGGTTTTCAAGATCAGCGCCAGAGAATCCAGGTGTGCCTCGGGCCAGGACAGTGAGATCGGCCTGGGGTGCAATCGGGGTCTTTTTGGTGTGAACCAGCAGGATGCCCTCCCGGCCTTTGACGTCGGGTCTGGGTACCACGATGCGGCGGTCAAACCGCCCGGGCCGGAGCAGGGCAGGGTCGAGCACGTCCGGGCGATTGGTGGCCGAGACAATGATCACACCGTCGTTTGTTTCAAACCCATCCATCTCGACGAGCAATTGGTTCAGGGTCTGTTCCCGCTCGTCGTGACCACCACCCACGCCAGCGCCTCGCTGCCGGCCCACTGCGTCGATCTCGTCGATAAAAATGATACACGGGGCGTTTTTCTTTCCCTGCTCGAACAGGTCGCGCACTCGAGAGGCACCCACGCCCACGAACATTTCCACAAAATCAGATCCGCTGATCGAGAAGAACGGCACACCCGCTTCCCCGGCAATGGCCCTAGCGAGCAGGGTCTTGCCCGTCCCTGGGGGACCCATCAGCAGCACACCCTTGGGGATACGACCCCCAAGCCTTTGAAATCGTTTTGGATCTTTGAGGAAATCGATTATCTCTTCGAGTTCCTCGCGGACCTCGTCCATGCCGGCCACGTCCTTAAACGTGACTTTTTTCGAATGGTCAGACATCAGGCGGGCTCGGCTTTTGCCAAAGCTCATCGCCTTTCCCCCACCAGCTTGGATCTGCCGCATGAAGAAGAAGAACACGAGGAGCAAGACGATCATCGGCAGCCACGAAATCAGGAATCCCTGCAAAAGACCGTCGTCTTCGTCTTCCTGGTAGCGCACTTTTATCTGTCTGGCCATCAGTTCCTGGGAGAACTTAATGTCCGGTTCAATGCCCACGGTTTGAACCTTTTCGTCTCCGGCAGCAGTGGACCGAATATAGATATAGTTTCGGCCGCTGATGGTTAGTTCCTTGATCACGCCGTTGTTCAGGTCAGCTTGAAAATCGGAAAACCCAACCTCTTTGATGCTGGGCTCCCGCTGCATGACCATGACGACCAGGAGAAAAAGGGAGATTAAAACGCCCCAAAGTATAAACGTCTTAAACTTTTGATTCACGTATCAACCCTTATCCAATAACTGCCACACGACACCCATTCAACAAGCCGGTGATGTAGCATGAGTTCTGGGGTTCATCAATCCATTAACCTCATATGTAAGTCTAACTTGATATCCAAAAGAGGCGAATCCGGCGCGATATGCCAGGCAATGCGGAGCGTCTGATCCCGATTCTCGACAAGACCTGGGCTCGCAACAACGGCGTTTTGCCTCGCCAAAACAGGGATATAGGGCCGATAGGGCCCTGGGATGTGTGCCTGATTGAGCAGTTTTTTAAGCTTTCGCGAGGCGTTCAGCAGTCGATCCCCGGGGCGTCGCACCCGCAGTGCGAGGTCGTGGACGGCGGCCTTTGTCTTCGCGTCAACGCGAACGCCAATTTTTAGCGGGGTGAGAGATGCCCGCCATGAACCAGTACCGGTCCGCTCCAGTGGAATCCCATCGGCTGGCGCTGGCGGCAAGGGCGTGGGGAACGCAAAGAGTGCCCCCCTATCGACAAAAACAGCGGTGTTTCCCGGTAGAGGTAGGGCCGAAGAACACTTGCCCGAAGCGACCAGCGACGCGATTAGCTCAATGTGGTTGCGCTCGATGTGGCGCAGGTCTCCGCGAATTTGACGCAACACAGCTCGAATGACCGGCCGCCAGTAAGGGGTCGGGTGGTTTTGAAAGAAACCCGATGCCACCTTTAACCCGCTATTTAAATTGAGTTTTTTAATATTTGCCTCGTCTTGGGTAACCAGGGTTTCTATGCAGTGCCTCGCATCTTGCGCGTCACCAGCCAGTGCGGCGATTTTACGAGATGCTCCGGTCTGCAGACTGTCGAGTAATGGAATGAGCGCGTTTCTGATGCGGACCCGCATATACCGGTCGTCTTGGTTGCTCGGATCTTCGATCCAGGCCTGCTCTTTGGCGCTGAGGTAGGTGCGTAGGGATTCGCGGGAGATGTCGAGGAGCGGCCGGATCACGGTCGTGCCGCTGGCAATCTCCCGCTGGCTCGGGATGCCCACGAGCCCGTCGATGCCACTCCCCCTGATGAGGCGCATGAGGATGGTCTCGGTCTGATCATCTCGGGTGTGACCGGTTGCGATGTAGGGGGCCCCAAAGCCAGCTGCGAGGCGGGTAAGCAGCTGGTAGCGACGATCTCGCGCCCATGCCTGTAGGTCCCCCTGGGATTTGGCCGAGGTGGCGTCGCCTTTTTGAATCGATGCCGTGTAAACCGGAACGCCCAATTGATGGGCTTGATGCTGGACCAGCCGCAGCTCCTGTTCGATGCCGTCTCGCAATCCGTGGTCGATAAACCCCACGGCAAGCGCGAGTGGAAACTGCTTTGAGATTTTAGAAGCGAGGTGCATCAGCCCGAGCGAGTCTGATCCACCGGAAACGGCCAGTAGGACCGCGCTGCCCGGTTGAACCAAGCCGGCAAATGCGCGCATCGCCCGTGTTTCGATTGTTTGGCCCGATGGCGGGGGTTTCATTGGCGCTTAAAACAGTCCTCTAAAATGCCCACAGCCTGGGTAGCTGAATGGGCTTCGACCACCACATCTGAACGGCGGTCGTCTACTTTTTGTTGAGCGAGCTTTTCAGCCCATCCCCCTGAGCCGGCAATGGCGACGATGGGCCGATTCATTTGCCAGGCCAGGGCGATCTCCGACAAGGTACCAGAGCAACCGCCAACTGCGATGAGCCCGGATGCTGCACGCGCGATGATCGCATTGCGCGCCAGTCCCAATCCAGTTGGAATGGCCACGTCGACAAACGGGTTGGCACCTGCTGCATCCTCGGCGGGTAGTATACCAACCGATGTCCCGGCAGCGTTGTTCTCTCTAAATCCCTGGCATGCAGCGGCCATGACCCCACTGCCACCGCCGGTGAGGAGATGCCACCCCTGTTGGGCAATAGCCCGGCCCACATCTCTGGCCATATCCAGAACGCTTGATGCAGCCGTGGAAGCGCCGATAACAGCGACGAGGGGTGTTCGAGATGGGGACCCTACGTCGGAGTATGCATTGCCTGGTTCGCCCATGGATCTGTCATCATAGATGAGTGAAAGGGCAAACGCCACACCTTTTCAGATGCGATGATGCCGGAATGATTATCCACCTATTCCATGGCCCTTGTCCAAGGGTATGAGCAGTGGTACAGTTTAGTCTTATTGCCGATGCGGGGAGTCAGTATGTCAGAGGATACTTCGAATCGAACAACATCCATCTCCCAAGAAAGGAAAAAGAAGCGTGCAGGCGAATCCCCCCTGATGAGCTATACCGCCGTAACGTCTCAAAATAGGATGGCGCAGGCCTTTGTGGATGAGCTCATTCGGGTTGGAAAAAAAATGCTGCCGGATCGGGACCTATCGATCGAAGATCTGATTTCGATTTGCCAAGTGGCCCTCCAAAACAAAACCAAGGCCTTTGTCATGTTGGAAGGGCGACATCTTCGGGGGCGGATCAGTGATCAGATGTCTCGGGCAAATAGATATGGGGAATTTTTCAGCCTATTGGTCCTCAAGCTAGAAGATCTCAAAAACAAGAACGATTACGACTCAGTAGTGGATACCCTCTGCGAGCGCATGCGCCGGACCGATTTGATGTTTTTATTTAAATCCCGCGTGGTCCTGGTATTGCCCCACACGAAGAAAGAGGCATGCCTTGGATTGCGCCGCCGCATAAATGACCTCATCGGAGAGACATTGCGACCTGCCATCGAATACGCGACTCTGACCTATCCCGACCCGCAGATAACAAAGAAAAGCCACGTCCTCGACTGGGCAGAAGACCAGCTGAGAACCTAACACTATTCTTCCCAAATCAATTTTCGTTTTTTGCTCATACAATCTCGAAGATACAAGTTGATAAGACTTTGATATGGTATGCCCATCTCGTTGGCGAGCTCCTGAAAATATGTCAGAGATGGCTCGTCAATGCGGATGGTAATCTGTTTTTTTAACCGCTTGGCATTCGGGTTTCTTTTGCCTTTAGAAAAATCGTATTCTCTCTTCATCTTCTCGCCCTTTCCCAATACGCTTTTTCTTCGCGCTTTGTCGCGGCCCTCGCCGAAATGCTATATTTACATTGTTGTTACAATGTAAATGCACTTTTTTTGCAACTCATGAGGTAAATTGCAGGCGGTAGAGCTTGGCGTATAGGCCGTCCTTTGCGAGGAGGGTTTCGTGGGTGCCGGTTTCTACGATGCGGCCGGCGCGAAGGACGATGATTTGATCTGCCTCGCGTACGGTCGAAAGCCGATGGGCGATGACGATGGCGGTTCTGTTGGCGAGGAGGGTTTTCAGGGCGTCCTGGATCAGGGCTTCGGTTTCGCTGTCAATGCTCGCTGTGGCTTCGTCCAGGATGAGGATTTGCGGATCAAACGCCAGGGCCCGGGCAAAGGCGAGCAGGTTGCGCTCTCCCACTGAAAAGCTCTTGCCCCGTTCGGTGACGGTTGTCTCGATGCCGTCGGGAAGTGCTTGAATAAACCGATCGGCATGACTGACCCCGATGGCGGCCGCCAGCTGCTCGCTCGGCAAGGGATGTTCCCACAGCGCGATGTTCTCTTGCACTGTGCCGGAGAAAAGAAAGACATCCTGTTGAACGATCGTCATGGCACTTCTGAGTTGTTTTCTCGGTATTTTGCCAATGTCGTGATCCCCCATGGTAATCCTGCCGGACGTGGGTTCGTAGAATCTAATGAGCAGGTTGATCAGGGAGGTCTTCCCAGCACCGGTGGGGCCGACAATCGCCGTTGTGGTGCCTGGCGGGATCTCAAAGGACACGTCTTTGAGCACCGGCGATGTGTCGTAGGTGAGACCGATGTTTTCGAAGCTAATGGTGCCGCGGGGGTTGAATGCGGGCTCGGGTAGACCTTCGTCTGGCTCGGGGGGCTCGTCGAGCAGTGCGAAGATCCGCTCTGATGCAGCGGCCGCGTCTTGCAACAGATTGTAGTTGTCTGACAGGTCACGGATAGGCCGGAAGAACCGGCCGGTGTACTGGATGAATGCCACGAGGGCCCCAAAGCTGAGCGCGTCGTCGATGATCAGGCCGCCACCGGCAAAGAGCAGCGCAGCAATGGTCGAGGACTGGATAAGCTCGACCAGGGGAAAATAGATGGAAAAGGCACGAATCGACCGGTGGCTGGCGTCCAAGTGGGCCGTATTGACGGTGCCAAATTCGCGCTGATTTTCCTCTTCCTGTCCAAATGATTGAATCACCGCAATGCCGCCCAGGCTTTCCTGGAGATAGGTGTTCATCCTGGCAACTGCTGTCCGAATGTCCCGAAATGCGACGCGCACGCGCCGTCGAAACCAGATGCTGACCACAACGAGCAGCGGCAACGCAGCAAACGCGATCAGGGCGAGCTTGAGGTCCATGAAAACAAGCAGCACCATAATGCCCAAGAGGGACACCACATCTCCCAGAATGCCGATGACCCCCTGGGTCAGCATCTGGTTGAGCGCTTCCACGTCATTGGTGGCGCGCGTCAGGACGCGCCCGACTGGATGTCGATCGTAAAAAGCAATGGGCAGGCGTTGAAGATGGATGTAAATCTCGCGGCGCAGCCCCAGCATGGCCCGTTGGCCAATGGTGTTGGTGGTGAGCACCTGGGCGTAGTGCAGGCCGCCGGTGATCGCGAGCAGGGCAAACCAGATCAAGCAGATCCGAATGAGTCCGGACATATCCTGGTGGGCGATATAGGTATCGATGCCGATGCGGGTGATGAGGGGCCCGGCAAGGGAGGCGAGGGAAAAGAGGATGAGGAGGAGTGCGCCCAGCAAAACCAGGTGAAGTGATGGCCTGAGATAGGACAGGAGCCTCGCAAATAGGGCGACGTCAAGAGACGAAAGGTGCGTTGGGCCTGGCGCTTCTGATGTTCGCCACTGCTTATGCCCCATGCCCTTTGAGATCAATCCCTTCAAAAGCCACCCCGCTCAATTTCGTCGGCCAAGCGCTGCTTTTCATAGACCCGCGCGTACCATCCGCCCTTGGCCAAGAGCGCCTCATGGGTGCCCACTTCCACAGCCCTCCCCTGATCCAAAACCAGGATTTGATCCGCATGTCTCACCGCTGAGATGCGATGGGAGGCAATGATGGTCGTTCGGTGCGCGGTATATTTTTTGAGCACAGCGAGGATATCCCGTTCGGTTTGCGCGTCGACGTTCGACAGGGTATCGTCGAGGAGCAAAATCCTCGGCGACGTGATCAGGGCCCGGGCCAGGCAGAGCCGCTGGCGTTGGCCTCCGGATAGGGTGATACCGCGCTCTCCAACGAGCGCGGCATACCCATCTTCGAGTGCGGCGATCTCGCGGTCTAAGCACACATTGCGGGCCGCGGTTGCAATCTCTTCAGGTGAGGCGTCTTTTTTGCCGTATCGGATGTTGTCTTGAATGGACCTGGAGAACACAAGCGCATCCTGGGGCGCATACCCAATGAACGCGCGAACTGCGCTGAGGTCTATCTCCCGCGCGTCCAGACCACCCACCAGCACGCGCCCGGACGCGGGATCTGAGAAGCGCTCGATGAGGTGAAAAACCGTGCTCTTCCCAGAGCCAGTGGGACCTACGATGCCAAGGGTCTGTCCAGGGGCGATGTGAAATGAAATATCGCACAGGGCATCCTCCTTGGCGCCTGGATATCGAAACCCAACCCCCTCGAAAGCCACAGAGGGGGTGGGCGGCGATCCCACCGGACCTGAAACAACGGCCGGAGATGCATTCAAGACCTCGCTCAACCGGGCTGCTGCACTGGCACCCCGTTGAAACAAGCCCATTAGCCAGCCGATTGATATTACCGGCCAGGTGAGCTCGGTGAGATATGCAGAGAACGCGACCAAAGCGCCCAGGCTGAGGGTGCCCTGGATAACCTGACCGCCGCCGACCCAAAGGGTCGTTGCCAGGCCGGCGCCGGCCAGAATGCTCGTCACCGCCATGAAACGGCCTCTGATCCTTGCCACAGCTAGGTTTGCTTCCATATAGGTCGTGCTTAGGCCGACGAATTTCTCAGTGCAGGCCCGCTCCTGCCCGTACGCCCGAACAACCCGTACCCCAGCCAGATCCTCCTGTACGCGAGACGAAAGGTCGCCGAATAGGTCCTGGACCCGTCGCAATCGGCGGTGAAGGGCGCGGCCAAAAAAAAAGGTGAGCACCGAGATCAACGGGTATGGAGTAAACGCGAGCAGGGTGAGGCGCGGGCTGAGGGCGGCCATGGCCCCGAGTGACATGATCAGCATCGTACCCGTCGACAGGGCATTCATTATCCCCGGGCCGGCCACCATGCGGACCGCATTGAGGTCGTTGGTGAAGTGGGCCATGAGGTTGCCGGTTTGATGTTGATTGAAAAAACCCATGTCGAGCCCGTGGACGTGGCGAAACAGGTGCTCGCGAATATCGAATTCGACTCTTCTCGCAGTACTTCGGATGAGCCATCGCTTGGCGTACATGAAGAGGGCACCAACAGCGGCAACGCCCAGCATCCCAGCGATATAAGCGACAAGGCGATTTCTATCGGTCGCGTGTGAGATAGCGTCGATGGCCAGCTTGAGATACCATGGCACAAGCCGTGTGAGCCCAGTGGCGATGAGCATGGCCCCAAAACCAAAGAGCAGGCGGCGCTTGTATCGGGCCAGGTACGGCAGCAGTAACTTGAGCGCAGTGATGATCGACCCCTAGCCGCCAAACAACGCCAAGGCAGCATTGCGGCAGTCTAACAGGGCGTCCCAGCGGGTCAGGAAATCATCCGGACTCATCCAGACTTTGTTGCTATCCAGACCGTTGCAGATCTTTTCAACAGAGCCAGTGGCGTCCTCCGGTGCAGCTCGCAACATGGGGTCCAGCTGGTCGGCGATCCGCAACAGCGCCACCAGGGGACGCACCTCTGGATCCTCATAGGCGCGGGTGGGTTGGTGGTGCCAGGCCACCACCTTTGGTATGGGGGGTGGCAGCTTCCAACGGAACAGCACGTGTCCGCCGAGCACCGCGTGATCATAGCCCAAAAGGCTTTGCTCTTCTCCGTGGGAGCGATCCGGCGTTGAAGTGTCGATCCCCTCAACCACGTAGTCGATTTCTCCGGATTCGATGAGCAGCATTTTTCCTATGTCGTGCATCAGCCCACAAAGGAAAATTCCCTCCCGATGTTCGGCGGCAAATTCCCTTGCCAGGTACTGCACAATTGCCGCGGTGGCCACACAGTGGTCCCGCACCTGTTTTCCAACACCGCCAGAATCGGGAAACAGGTCCATCGTAGCGACCGCTGCGACCACCTCCAGCACCGATCGGCTACCCAGGCGCACGAGCGCGGTTTCGATTGATGAAACCGCCTTTGTACCGGCGAAAAAAGCAGAGTTCGCCATTCGCAGCACGCCTGCGGCAATGGACGGATCTGCTTTTATCGACTCGGTCACTTGTCCCACGTCGAACTCCTTGTGGGAAAGCAAGGCAATGGCCTTTTGGGCCACGACCGGAAATGTCTTTAGGCCGTCTACTTCGGCGAGTTTTACCGCGAGACTCTCCTCGGCCTCGCCAAATGCCGCGTCCCTATCGACCGGGCTAAACCATAGCTCCTCGACCAACGTGTCAGTTGCTGTCATTTGCCGCTCCCCTGTTCCTTATTAATTTATGTATTCTGAATAGGGGTCATGGCAAGCGAACTGTTATCGAAGCTGGGACGGAGTGGCACAGTTCATCAGGTGGCACACTGTCTACGTCTGTTGCATCGTTTCGTCCATGGATGTAGCAATTTTCTATCCCCGATGTAACAATTGGCAAAATAATACCCGTGCGGTTGGCATAACGACCATTATGAAATTTGGCATAATATGTGCTTCTTAGACAGGCCGATCAGATATTTACAGAAAACTGTAGACCTTGCTTTGAAAGGGAGAATTGAATGATGTGCACCAACAAAACGTCCGACCCCCTCAGGATTCTGGCGACAAAAGTGGCTTGCCTGTCACTGGTGGCAGTGATTTCAACCGGATGTGACGGCTGGGAGGAATTCATCGAGTGGTGGGAAGAATTCATCGAAGGCGGTGATGAAACAGACACAGACAGCCAAGGAGATACCGATTCTGACTGGGACACCGGGGCAGATACGGATGCCGACACAGATTCGGACAGTGATGCGGATTCAGACAGTGATGCGGATTCAGACAGTGATGCGGATTCGGACAGTGATGCGGATGCAGATACGGACACGGACACGGATGCAGATACGGACACGGACACGGATGCAGATACGGACACGGATGCAGATTCAGATACGGACGCAGATACGGACGCAGATACGGATACGGATACAGATACAGATACAGATACGGATACGGATCTGCTTGAAGAGGAAATCTGCGACAACGGATATGACGATGACGGCGATGAATTAATGGATTGCCAGGATTTGGATTGCTCAGAAGATCCTGCCTGTCCTCAGGGACCAGGGACATGTGTGGACCCGCTGACGTTCGAGGGCACTTCCGGAAGTATCGAAGGGTCCACCGAGACTGAAACCAACAATGGATACGGCTGGTGTGGCGGCTATTTCGGTAAGGACTTGGTCTATCGCTTTGAGCTGGACCAGCCGAGATATGTGGATTTTTCGTATCTAGGGCCATTCAGCGCACTATATCTGAGATCCATCTGTGATCAGCAGAACTCCGAGTTGGCCTGTAATCAAGTCATCCCTGTTTCGGGAGATTTAGACATTGATACAGATACAGACACCGACACGGATACAGATACAGATACAGACACCGACACGGATATGGATTCAGACATGGATGTTGATACAGACTCAGATATAGATACAGACGCGGAACCAGATGCCGGCATGGTTACAGATGCAGGGACGGTTACAGATGCAGGGACGGTTACAGATGCAGGGACGGTTACAGATGCAGGGACGGTTACAGATGCTGGTATAGTTACGGACGCTGGCGTGGTTACGGACGCTGGCGTGGTTAAACACGCTGGCATGGATGCCGACACGGACACGGACACCGACACGGACACCGACACGGACACCGACACGGATCATGAGTTCGATGAGAGCCGACTGGCACTTCTACTCGAACCCGGTGTTTACTACCTATGGGTGGACAATGAATGGATGCCGGGCAGCTACAGCCTGAGCTATGATTTTCGTCCGGATCCCTGCGCTACTGCAACCTGTCCTGGCAGCCAAACGTGCCGACCAGATGCATTTTGGACGGGTTATACGTGTGAATGCCCAGAGGGGACGCTGCCTTATGCGGACGATTGTATCGACAATCCGTGCATTCCCAATCCCTGCACAGAACCGGACAGGAACGACTGTGAGCCTGTACTTCCAAGCGACTACGAATGCCACTGTAGCGACGGGTATGAGCTCGATCCGATCACTGGCTACTGCGCTCCAATACCAGGAGAAACCTGTGCCGCGCCATTTTTTCTGGATCCAGGTGTCGGGTCGATTGAAAGCATCAATATCGGAATGTCGAGCAACTATATGGGAAGTTGTGCAGGTGACGGTGCTGAACAGGTCTATCAATTTGAGATTACCGTCCCAATGCAGATGGACGTCCTCATGAGCGGGTACGAAACCGTGCTTTATCTCCGTACCGACTGCGACGATTACGAAAGCGAAATTGCATGCAATGACGAATACTGGGGCGGTGATACAGATATAGATGCAGATACCGATGCAGATACCGATACTGACACGGATACCGATACGGATACCGATACTGACATCGACATCGACACCGACGCGGATACGGATACAGAGTGGGAGGAGGAGGGTTTGGGGGCGAGACTCATTGAAACCCTCGAACCCGGCGTGTACTATTTGTTCGCGGACAGTTACTACGACCCAGGTGAGTACACCCTCCAATACGCATTCACACCGCTGCCGTAGGCGTCAACTAATGCATTGATGCTCAAGGTCGTGCGTTTGGGGTCTGTTATGAAAATCAAACTGGGCCAATACATGATACGGGATTGGCAGCGCGACGACGTTCCATCCCTAGCAAAACACGCGAACAATAGCCTCATTGCGATGCATCTTCGGGACGGCTTTCACCACCCGTATGGACGGGCCGATGCCGAGGCCTTTATCGAGCTGGTGGATAAGCAGGATCCCAAAGTCTTTTTCGCCATCGCTTCCCAGACCGAGGCAATTGGTGGTATCGGCTTGGGTCTTGGCATCGATGTCCATCGGTTCACCGCTGAGCTCGGCTATTGGTTGGCAGAACCTTACTGGAACAGGGGCATTATGACCGAGGCCGTAAAGACAATCGCACAATGGGGCTTTGACCGCCTTGGCCTCAACCGAATCTCAGCCACACCCTATACAACCAACCCGGCATCGGCACGCGTACTGGAAAAGGCGGGATTTGAGCGCGAGGGCATCTTAAGGGCCAGTGTGGTCAAGGAGGGGCGAATACTGAACCAATGCCTCTACGCGCGTGTCAGAGAAGATATCGACTGCTAAAAAAGCGTGCGGATGGGGTACTGGGAGATCTGTTCGTCCGGGGTGAGCAGGGCAGCGCCGGCTGCAATGGCCTGGCAGATCAGCATGCGATCAAACGGATCTTTGTGAAGCAACGGCAGTTTGCACAGTTGCAGGGTGGCGATTTCATCCAGGGGCAACGGATCGATGTGGTGGCGAGATCTCTGCTCTGGGATAAACCGATCCGGCGGCGCTGGGAGGGGTAGCTTGCCAAGGCTGTGTTTAACCGCGATCTCCCAGGTGGAAACCGCACTCAAATACACATCGTTATTTTCATCTAGGAACGCGGACCGTGCAGTCTCTGACAGTCGCTGATCGTCGGTGACGATCCAGAGAAACGTACAAGTATCCAGAATCAGTTTCATCTAGCCTTTACTCAACACTGTAAAAGCCTTCGAGAACCTCGGTCGGCAGGGGCTCGAAAAAGGATGGCGGCACTGTGAACTGCCCCTTGGCCAGTCCGATAACCCGTTTTTTCTCCTGCTTTGGCTCGAGAAGGCGGATTTCCGCCACAGGAACATGCCGCTTGCACAGGATAATGCGCTCTCCTGGTTTCAGCCGGTTCAGATGCTTAGACAGATGGGTCTTGGCTTCGTGAATGTTGATCTCGATCATGACTAAATAGTAACCTCAGTACATGGTCGAGTCAAATAAGGGATGCGCAGCAATAGATATTGGTGTGAGTAGCCCAAGGGGAATGACCAGGGGAAATGACTCGGACAACATTCGGGTGGAGCGAATCGTTGGATAGTTGCCTCTTTTTTGTCGTGTGTGTAGATTTTTGGCGGTTATCGCGTTGAGGGATGGATTATGAAAGTTCTTTTGATCTTAAAGATGTGTTCAGTACTGTTCAGTTTCATTATTGCTGCAGGGTGTCATTCTCACCGGGTAAGCCAGGCTATTAGGCCTGATGAAATCTCGCTTCCTGAAGATATTGTGCTGCGGAGAATCAAAAAAGACATCTGGGTGCACACGTCTTTTTTTGAACACGAAACGTATGGCCGCGTCAGCGGCAACGGGCTTTTGATAGTCGCAGGAGACGAGGCGTGTCTGATCGACCTACCATGGACAGACGGGCAGACCGGGGCACTTTTTGAGTGGGTCGCACAGGCGTATGGGGTGGCTATTAAAGCCGTTGTTCCGACCCATTCGCACGTTGATTGTGCCGGGGGTATTGCCGAGGCCCATCGACGCGGTGCAACTTCGTATGCCTTGGATAAAACCATCGCGCTGATGCATCGAGATGGATCCGAGCAACCGAACGTCAGTTTTGAGGATCAGCGAACAATCAGATGTGGGGAACGGGATGTAATGCTAACGTATCCAGGTGCCGGACATACCGTAGACAACATTGTGGCCTGGGTACCTGACGACAAGGTCTTATTTGGTGGCTGTTTGGTCAAATCCCTTGAGGCAACCGGGCCTGGCAATATGGCAGATGCGAATCTGGAACATTGGCCCACGGCGCTCCAGCGAGTCAAAGATACATTCCACGAAGCAGAGACAGTTGTTCCGGGGCACGGCCCACCAGGCGGACTGGAACTCATTGACCACACGTTAAAAATTCTCAGTAAATAGCACTCTGAGTTCTAACTCGGCAGACATCTTGCTTTTGACGCAGCATTCCCGTCGTAAAGCTCACCCGTTCTCGGAAAGTTCTCTGGCGATCGTTTCGAGGAACTGGCGTGGGGAAATGATTTTTATCCCCATTGCCGTTATTTTCGGATGACGGTCGAGTGGCAGGATGTGCTTCTTGTCGCCACTAACAAGGTAATCGACCTGTCCGAATACTGCGGCGTCGATGATGTGACTATCTTTGGGATCGCCTGTCTCGATACCACAGGCCGGAACAGTCCCCAGATCCGTGAACCCTCCGGATAGCAAATCGATGATTTCTCTGATCTCCGGCACTGAATACCCCTTGCCGAATCGCCTGCGTGCCTTTGGGCGGTTTAGAATTGTGGCGAGCTCATCGATAAGCTGCGCTGAAACATAAAGCTCGATCGTATCCTCAGCCGCCATTCTGAGAATCAGTGCAACCGCACCCGAAGGCTGCGCCAGGGCGCTGTAAATGACATTTGAGTCGAGAAAAACCTTAAACATATTGGGGAGATACTATCTTTTGGCCCTGCGCGCCGCCCGCGTCTCATGGACCGCTTCTTCCATTAGCGCCTCCTCGGAAACATCTTGGTTCAGCCCCTCCCGGTCGTTCATCATTTGAAGGAGCCTGTCCTTTGCCGTTTGCCTCTTTTTCTGCAGCAGCTCCAGCTCCCTCGCGAGCTCAACCGGAACAATCGCTCCGACTTCCCTGCCCTTGCGCTTCACCACAAAGCTGCTCCCACCGTACTGGACCTGATTGAGTATCTCACCCAGGCCCTTTCTAAGCTCTGCTGTTGAAATATCAATCACTGGGGGTTTCTCCTATTGCGCTTTTATAAATATAGATAATTATTGCATCATTATCTAAAATTTATAAACTTTAGTATTTTTTGTCAATATTCAAAATCTTTACAACATTAATAGTTGTAACGGTTATATACTCCTTTCAAGTACTTGGCTCCAGGCGCGGCACCGTATCTGGACTAATGTGTCCGGATGGCTTGGATTTTTACGGTCTATGGAATGTCACTCAGGGATGGGTCTTAGATTGAATTCAACGACGATGACTTCGTTTGCTGTTACTTCGATGAGGCGATACTCCGGGAAGTGGCCATCGGCCCTTGCGATAATGCGATGCTGGCCAGGTATGAGCAGGACCCCGTCAGTTTCGAACATGTGGAGGGGCCCCAGCCGTTTTTCGTCGATCTCGATGCCCGCGTATTTGGGCTCTCCAGTGAACCGCACAATGCCTCGCGGGGTTGGTTCGACTTTGGGCACCCGAACGCACGCGGTTGCAGTGATGACAGCCAGAAGAAGTAGCACTACTCTAATAATTCCGTTGTAGGGCGTGGGTTTATCCCACGCCGTGCCCCGTGCGATACGACAAATACACGGCGGGGCGTAAAGCCCCGTCCTACACGGGGTTTCTTTGCATTCGCGAAAAAAACTGGGGATATCCCAGGGTTGGGGGGATTTTGACGGCATTTTATTAGGGCTCGAGGCGATAGTTCGGCGCCTCCTCAGTAATAATGACGTCGTGCACGTGGCTCTCCCGCAGTCCCTGAGGTGTGGACCGGACGAAATTCGCGTGGCGGGTCCTTAAGGTGGCAATATCCCCTGACCCGGTGTATCCCATGCCCGACCGCAACCCACCGATCATCTGAACAATGATATTAACAAGGGGACCGCGATAGGGCACCCGCCCCTCGATCCCCTCAGGGACGAGTTTGCGATCGTCTCGCGACGCTTGGAAATAGCGATCCTTACTGCCCCGCCGCATGGCCCCAATCGATCCCATGCCGCGGTAGACCTTGTAGCTGCGCCCTTGGTAGAACACGATGTCGCCCGGGGATTCATCGGTCCCGGCAAACATGCCGCCCAGCATGACCGACTCGGCACCAGCCGCGATCGCTTTGACGATATCGCCGGAGAACTTGATGCCGCCGTCGGCAATCACGGGCACGTCGTGCTTTGACGCCTCGGCCACGCATTCCACGATGGCCGTGACCTGGGGTACGCCGACCCCAGCCACGATGCGGGTCGTACAAATAGACCCAGGACCAATGCCCACTTTGACCGCGTCCACGCCAGCGTCAATAAGCGCCCGGCACCCATCTGCCGTGGCCACATTGCCACCAATGACCTGGCACTCGGGGTAGGTCTCTTTTATCTTTGCCACTGTTTCGAGAACTGCCTTGGTAAAGCCATGGGCCGTGTCTACCACCAGGACGTCGCACCCCTCTTCTATGAGCGCAGGCACGCGCTCTTGGCGGTCCTTTTCCACTACCCCGACAGCGGCCCCCACGCACAAGCGGCCGAGTTGGTCCTTGGCTGCGTTGGGATTCTTTTCCGCTTTGAGCAAGTCCTTGATCGTGATCAGTCCGACCAAGTGCCCCTGGTCGTCCACGACGATGAGCTTCTCGATGCGGTGCTGGTGCAGCAGGCGCTTGCACTCGGCAGGGGGTAGGTGTTCCCGGGCTGTGATCAGATCCCGGGTCATGAGCTCAGATACCTTGAGGGATAGGTTCGTCTCAAAGCGAACGTCCCGCTGGGTAATGATGCCCACCACGTGGTTGGTGCTCGGTTCTACCACGGGAAGACCTGAAATATCGTACTTGTGCATGGCCTGGAGGACGTCTGACAGGGGCTGATCCGGGTTCATGGTGACTGGATCGATGATCATGCCCGATTCCGACTTTTTTACCTTGCGCACTTCTCCGGCCTGCTCAGCCGGGGACATATTCTTGTGGATAATGCCAATGCCGCCCGCCTGGGCCATGGTGATGGCCGTTGCCGCCTCGGTCACCGTATCCATGGCCGCGCTAAGCAGGGGGATGCCAATGCGAATGTCCCGGGTCAGGCGGGTCGAAACATCCACTTCTGAGGGCATAAATTCGCTGTAGCTGGGCCTTAGAAGTACGTCGTCAAATGTCAGTGCCTCGGGTATTGGGATGGTCACGGCTCCTCCTTATGGTCATTTGCCGGGTCCAATTGGGGGATGTTTTCTCTCATGTCAGACCATCAAAAGCAATATGGTTTTTTTACTGGAGCGACCCGCCGTCGACGAGGACACCCCGTGAAAAAATGTCCAGCACCTGGGACGCCAAGGAGCGGATATTCACGTCTCCGTCCCCGCTGCGCAGCAGGTCGTGGAGCACCTCCTTGAGCGCACCAAGCGCGGCCAGGGCTGCGAGTCGCGTGTCACACTCCCGAATAATACCCATTTCCCGTCCTAGGTTTAGGGATAGTTCAATAGTCTGGGTAATTTGTCGATAAAACCCGGCGAGCTTTTCGGCAAATCCCTTGTCAAGTCCGACCGCACCTTCGAGCAAAATCGAAAGCAGGGCCCGATTTTCCGAAAACAAGGCGATCACACCCGTGATGTTGTCCAGGAGCTGGGCCCGGACCGACGGGGCCGCAGGAGAGATGTCCACCACCCTGATTCTCTTTTTGATTTGAACGATGAGGTAGTCGAAGAGCTCCTCAAACAGGGCCCGCTTGTTTTCAAAGTAAAGATAAAACGTGCCCCGTGCGATACCAGCGGCTTGGATGATGTTGGAAATCGACGTGGCGTGGTACCCCTGACGACCGAACAGGGTCGCCGCGTGCTCGAGGATTTGTTCTCGTCGTTCACTTGGATTCACAGGGTGCCGCGCTCCTTGTTGACTGTTTCTGTTCGAGCGCGACGATCGCGCCCCGGTGTAATGAGTGGATGAATTTACTTAACCGTTCATAGCGGGGTTCGATGGGGTCGCCAAACGCCTCGTACAGCAAATCTGCAATGGCGCCCACGCTCCGCTCGCCGTCTATCAATTCCCAGGTCTTAGAGCCGAACGCGTCTAGACGAACGCGGAAATATTTTATTTTTATGTGGGGCTGCAGGATTTTGGCGAAAAGTCCCCCTGCAAACTTGGGGCGAAGGAGCACGATGCGCCCATCCTCATCCCGCTCGTGACCGACTGACCTCGATGGAATGAAATCGAGATAATTCGTTTCCCGCCCCTTTCCCTCGCGTGGTGGGGAACTGGAAGGATGGGGTTTCGCAAAAAGAGCCATTTCAGGAGGCCAACTAGTTGTTTTTATTGTTAATCGCCTTCAGGGAGCCAGCTATCATGTAGTAGCCCAGGAATACGATAACCAGGGCACCGAGCCACTTCATGCCAAACCAGTCAGGCGCGTCCTTGGCCAATTTGATATTGAGCGTGACCAGGATGGCGAGCAAGATACCCATCATTGCTTGTCCTGCCACAAAGCCAGAAGCCACCAGAAGCCCCCGATTGCTCACATCCTCCAGCTGTTTTTCTTCAGTGGCGCCCTTTTTCCTTGCCACGATAGCGCCTATCCATTGGATCAGCCCGCCGACAAAGATAGCCACGATCGTGGCAAAGGGCAGGTACATGCCCACCGCGACGAGCATGGGACTGGTCATACCCACACAGATGAGCCCCACTGCCATGAGGACGCCCATGAGAATCAGCTCCCATGGGAGGGCTCCGGAAATGATGCCCTTGGCAGTGATTGCCATCAATCCAGCTTGAGGGGCAGGCAGGAGTTCACCGCCAATACCCCCCTCAGTGGTGTTGTGTAGCAAGCTGATAACGCCCACTAGAAAGAAGGATGCCGCGACAACCCCGATAAAGCCACCTATTTCCATGCGCCAGGGCGTACCGCCGAGCATGTGGCCCACTTTCCAGTCCTGGGCCATGTCACCGGCCACACCAGCCACGCAGCAAACCACGGTCGCCACTCCCAATACGGCTATGACCCCGGCCCGCATGGACGCGCTCATGGTTACCCCATCTGACAAATATCCCCCTCCCATGCCGAGAAGGGCCAGCAGCCCCGCAGCAATGAGCAGGGTGGACAAGGTGAGACCAGACATGGGGTTGGACGAAGATCCGATGATGGACACGAGAAACCCCGAAACAGCGGCAAATAGAAATGCCATGATAGCCATGACGATGGTCATCGTGATGGAGATGGCCAAGCTGCCGCAAAGAATGACGTACAGGCCGAGCATGGCCATCAGCATGAGACCGATAACGACGAGAACGGGTTTGATGTTCAGGTCTTTTTCCGTGCGGAGCGCCGCACTCGGGTCACTGTCCGCGCCACCACCGCTGCCCAGGGATTTGAACGAACGGCCAATGCCCGTTACCAGGCTGCTACGCATTCTAAACAGGGTATAAAACGCGCTGACAATCATGGCGCCAATGGCGATCATCCGAATGTTGCCAGCGTAGATGGCGTTGAGTCCAGCAAATCCGTTGGCGCCGTTGAACAGTCCATTCCAGTCGCCATTCGAGATCAGGCCATTGAGGGCAGTCGAGGTGCCCGCGTCGTTTGTCGTCATGACATATAACAGCACGGGCATGAGCAGCATCCAGCCAAACACGCCGCCTGAAGCGAGGATTGCGCCGTACTTGGGGCCGATGATGTATCCAACGGCCAAAAATGCAGGGGAAGGCTCTGGGGTAAAAAACGGGAAGGCGCCGTTTGAAGCAGCGCCCAGCTTAAAGGCGCCCCGGTGGGATCCACCGATGATGGGTACACCGTTGTTATTTGTAAAAAACTCGAGAATGCCGGCCACACCCATGGCCGCGAAGACCGATCCGGCACCTGTTTGGCCGCTCTGCCCGGCCTTCACGATCTCCGTACACGCCTGGCTTTCGGGAAACGGGAGTGATGTGTCTTCCATAAACGTGCGGCGCAAGAGGATCATTAAGAGCACGCCCAGCACGCCACCTACCGTTATCAGGGCTGTTGCCAGGAACCAAGGCCCAGTAAAGACATCCAAATTCTCCCAAGCACCTACCATGACGAATGCGGGAATGGTAAAAATCGCCCCTGCAGCGAGCGCTTCCCCCACTGCACCGGTGGTCCGGGCCATGTTCTCTTCTAAGATATTACCTTTAAATAACCTCAACACTGCCATTGAAATGACAGCCGCTGGGAAGGTCGCCGCCACTGTCATGCCGGCCTTGAGCCCGAGGTAGGTATTTGCAGCGCCCAGCACAATCGCCATCAGGGATCCGAGAATGAGCGGCGCCGCTGTGAGCTCCTTGAGCTCGGTTTTGGCATCGATGAACGGTTTATGGTCTTCGGCCATGACTGGGCTCCTTTAATAGAAGAAAAACAGCTTTTATCGCACAATATGTGTGGAGAGACTATATGGAGCCGGCCATGATGTCTATATTAACTGTTAATAAATAAATAATCCGTCAACTTCAATTAATATCGGTTAATTTCAGTTTGTTTTTCGACTTTTTGCCCTGCCCGTGTACTATTTTTAAGTAAAGAGATTTTTATAGAAATGACGAAATCATCCGCAGGGACACCGCTTTTTAGCCAGCGTTTTTCAAGGGACATGCCCACTGAAAAAGGCGCTGGATCAGGGTACTCGCCGGTGCGGGGGTTGCGCCTGCTCGTAATCGACGACGATCCCGCCCGATTGGATGCCCTGGCCGGTACATTGCGCCGAATGGGGGCCATTGTCGCAGTTGGTGGGCGATCTGAGAGCGGCTATAAGCAGGCAATTTCCCACATGCCAGATGCGGTGATTTCAGACATCATATCTCCAGGCGAGGCAGGGTGGTCTTTGGTAGAGCGGCTTCGGCGCCACCCCATGTTGCGGTGGACCCCCTTCCTCCTCCTTCGGTGGTGGCAAGATGACCCAAGGGAAGACGGCCACGTGCGCATCGAAACCCTGGTGGAACGGCTTCAAGAAGTGCTCGCACCCCAGTATGTCTTGCGCGAGCGCATTCGGACGAAAAAGCCGCTCGGTGGCCGCCTCGAGACCATTGGACCGATGGGTCTGTTAAGGGTGCTCACAGGCGCGCGTGTGACAGGTGCTTTGAGAGTCAATGATGCGTGGAGCGTCTTTGATATACACATCAAAAACGGGTTGCTCCACACGGTTGATCGCACCGGCATCGCTGCATCGCGGGATAAGGGCGGGGTGGCCCTCCTTCAGATGTTGCTCTCCGATGCTGGCAAGTGGTCATTTCAGCCCAACAAGCCCGCTTCGGGCTTGGCCAATATCGCATCCAATTTGGAAAAGGCCCTAAGCCACGCGCGTCTGATGCTCTCGTCTTTGTTCGAATCCGACACCGAACCAGAGGATGGCAGCGCAATATCACTGAACGTGCGTGCCGAAGTGCTCGAAGCCGCAGTTTCAATGGTATCGATGACCACCCAGCGCATTGCAGAGCTTCTGGAGCGCAGTGCCAACAACACTGAGATCGATGTCTTCCTCGCCGATGTGGCGGATACACTCGATCTGGAGCGCGCCCTGCAGGCCCTGGTTCGATGTGGCGTCGTTGTGCCTGAAGATCGGGAGTCAGCAGTTCTGGAAAAAAAGACAAATCCGAAAATTGTCGCGTGCGCGACCCATCTGTTCGAATCCGTATCAGCGAGACGAGTGCCATCTCCAGAGGTGACGCCCTATTCTGATAGGATAGACGCCAATGAAGCACCTCCGAGTCGTCCTGCCGAACCTGCCCGGGCCGGGCAATATTATTTTGAGAACATGCCACCTGAACAGGTGACAGCCCCGGATATGGATGCCATATCCCTGGAACTTTCCCATGACACAGGCCCGTCTGAGCCCAATATCGAGCGACCTGCCTCGCTCTCTATCGAGACGACGCCGTATGAGCCGGAAACGCGCCCAGCGCCGAGCCTGGCCGCCCTCAAACGTCCGGGCAAGCGCCTCGCCTCCCTGCTGGCGCAATTCAAGCGGTTGCCGTCCCAGGTCCTGGGGAAAATAGTGCCTCAAAAACAGCTGCCCAGGGACAGTATCGGACCCATGCCGGCGTTGGTTGAAAAGAAAATGACCGGCCAGATGTGGCTGGCCATCGGGCTCGCCGCGGCCCTCGGGACCCTCGTTATTGCGGGTCTGTTTTTCGTCGCTTCCTAAGGGATGACCATGGGCTTGACAATTCATCGCATCGATTGCTGTGGTAGACTGGTTTTATGAAGCACCGCCCCATAGATGTGAGCGCGCTGTTGGCTATGCTCAGCAAATCAGGCCTGATCACCGAAGCGCAGGCCCTTGAGGTAAAGGTCAAGGCCGACGCCCAATACGCCAGATTGCGGCTTCAACAGGGCATGGAGACGTCTGGCCGAACGCGAAACGGGGACGTAAGCGCCGCAGAGGTCATTGCTTCTCTGAAGCTCAAAAGCAAAGACGGCTCATCCATCCTCGATGAGGACCGCATCGTTCAATGCCTCGCCAAATCCACGGGAATTGCGTATGAAAAAATCGATCCCTTAAAGCTGAATCCCCAGCTCATCACGAGCACCGTTTCCCTTCCCTTTGCTCGCCGAACGTCGGTCTTACCCCTTCGCCGCGACGGCAATACCCTGGTCGTCGCCGCTACCGACCCTTCTGACGAGCAGCTCTTCGATGAGCTCGAGCGGCTCACCGGATGCCAGTTGTCCCTTGTGCTCAGCCCTCGGAGCGACCTTCAGCGGTTTATCACCGAGGTGTATGGGTTCAAACGCTCTGTGGCCCGCGCGGCCAAGGAGATGGCGCCAACAGTAGACCTGGGCAATCTAGAGCAACTCGTTCGTCTCGGCAAGGTAGAGGAGATCGAGGCCAATGATCGCCATGTGGTAAGCGCGGTCGAGTATGTCCTTCACTACGCATTTGACCAGCGGGCATCGGACATCCACATCGAACCCAAGCGAGATCACAGCCAGATTCGGCTGCGCATCGACGGCGTATTGCACGATATCTACCGGATTCCAAAGCCCGTACATCCGGCCATCGTGTCTCGCATCAAGACCCTTTCCAGGTTGGATTTGGCCGAGCGGCGGCGGCCCCAGGACGGTAGGTTTAAAACTGACAAGGAGGGACAGGAGGTCGAGATGCGGGTCTCCACACTCCCGGTCGCCTTTGGGGAAAAGGTGGTCATCCGCATTTTCGATCCGACCGTCATGATAAAGGATGTGGCCGAGCTCGGCTTTGACGCTGAGGGGGCTGAGCGGTATCTCGATTTTATCTCTAGACCGAACGGCCTCATTCTGGTGACCGGTCCCACCGGGTCGGGCAAGACCACCACGTTATATTCCACGCTCAAGTATTTGAGCTCGCCTCAAGTGAATCTCACGACCATTGAAGATCCCATCGAGATGGTGATTGAGGCATTCAATCAAACCGCTGTTAACAACAAAATCGACCTCGATTTTGCCACGTCCCTACGGCATATCCTCAGACAGGATCCAGACATCATCATGGTGGGCGAGATTCGGGATACAGAAACAGGTGTTCAGGCATTGCAGGCCGCACTGACCGGCCACCTGGTGCTCGCGACCCTGCACACCAATGACAGCGCATCCAGCATTACCCGGCTGCTCGAGCTCGGCCTGAACCCATACCTCGTATCGTCGACCCTGGTGGGCGTGGTTGCCCAGCGGCTGTTGAGAAATGTGTGCACATCCTGCCGCTCGAGCATCACCCTCACACCAGACCAAATGGCCGTGCTGGACATTCACCTGCCCCCTGGCGGGGATCCCGTGCTCACCGTGTGCCAAGGGGAAGGGTGTGTGCGCTGTCGCGGCACCGGTCTTTACGGCCGCGGGGCGATTTTCGAACTGTTGAAAGTAACAGAGGCGATACGATCCCTCATCGACATGAAAGCAGACGCCGTAGAAATTATGCGCGCGGCTCGGGCAGACGGCACCGTGACCCTCCGCGAAGCAGCTGTGGCCAAACTCGCTGCCGGTGTGACCTCCTACGGCGAAGTCGTGCGCGTCACCCTGGGCGAAGAGCGCAGATAACCGGTGATGACCCGATTGACCTCTATTAAGTCCTTTGCTACCCTTTTTCGATAGACCGTAACCGAAAAGCGATGAGGCACCCGTGAATACTTCACTCCAAGTTGCAGGTGAGACACACGTCGGGATGAAACGCTCGCACAATGAGGATACATTTTCTCTGTTCGAGGAGGAAAACCTCTTTATTGTGTGTGACGGCATGGGTGGCCACGCCTCTGGCGAGGTCGCCAGTCAGATGGCTGTCCAAACCCTGAAGACATTTTTCAAAGACACCCGGGAAGACCCGGAGATGACCTGGCCCTACAAAATGGATCGCTCCCGGCGATATCAGGAAAACCGTTTGATCACCGGTATCAAGCTCGCCAATTTGCGCATCCACGAGGCAGCCAAACGGGATTCCAATTACCACGGCATGGGCACGACCCTCGTTAGTGCGTTTTTCGTCGATGACGGGGTATACCTCACCCATGTGGGCGATAGCCGGATATATCGCATTCGCGAGAGCAAGATCGAGCAGATCACCGAAGATCACTCCCTGCTAAATGATTACATTAAGATGAAAAAACTCACAGCCGATGAGATTCAAAATTTTCCCCATAAGAATGTCATCGTCCGGGCGCTTGGCATGAAGGAAAGCGTCAAGGTGGACTCGTTTTTTGAAGTGCCGCATTCTGGAGATGTGTACCTTTTGTGCACAGATGGCTTGTCCGGAGAGGTCAGCGATTCAGAAATTCTAGAAGTATTTCAAGCAAATACACAGGATCTGCAGGCTGCCTGTCACGCGCTCATCGAAGCGGCAAATCGAAACGGTGGTCACGATAACTCGAGCGTCGTTCTGGTTCGAGCCCCTTGAAGACAAAATCCCCCTATTCCCCCCTTTCAAAGGGGGCATCTGATACATCCCACCGTCCTCCCATCCGCTTGCGTTGGCGCTTTATCAAGGCCTACCTGACGACCTTTACAGTGATCGGCAGCTACCTCTGGTTTAGGTTGAAAACCCGACTGTTTGGGCAGGCTTACCACGATGAGCGCATCATCCAGTTACACATCAAGAACGCCAAGAGAATCGAAGAGACCATCCTGCGGCTGCAAGGGCTGTTTATAAAAGTGGGACAGCTCTTTAGCATTATGACCAATTTCTTGCCCTCGGAGCTTCGACAAGGGCTTCAGGACATGCAAGACGCGGTGCCGGCCCGACCCTATCATCAAATCGAGCGGCGCATCCGGGAAGAGCTGGGACGGGATCCATTAGAAATTTTTGCCGATTTCGAGGAAACACCCATTGCCTCGGCATCCCTTGGTCAGGTCCACGCCGCAACTACCAAGGATGGTACGTCCGTGGCCGTAAAGGTTCAGCATATCGGTATCGAAGCCATGACCCGGTCAGATCTCAAGACCATTTTCCACATCGTGCGCATCGTAAAGGTCTTTTTAAACGTCCGCGGTCTCGAGAACTTCTATCGGGAAATCCGGGCCATGATTCTCGAGGAGCTCGATTTTAACTGCGAGGCCGCCTATATCGATGAAATCGCCCATAATTTTAAGGATAACGGAAACGTCATCTTACCCCGAGTAATACCAGAACTGTCCACCGGGCGCGTGCTCACCCTTGAGTATGTCAAGGGAATAAAGGTGACTGATAGGGCCAAATTAATAGACGCTGGTCTGGATCCAGAGCAAGTCGGGCGAGATCTAATAACCGCCTATTGCCAGATGATTTTCGTGGACGGGATTTACCACGCGGATCCGCACCCGGGAAATATCCTGGTCCAGCCGGACGGTCAGCTGGTTTTTTTGGATTTTGGCGCTGTCGGGCGCCTATCGCAGACCATGAGGCAGGGCATCAGCGCATTTCTCGAGGCCATCATCAAAGGGGATGGAGAACAGCTGCTCAGATCCTTGCGAATGATGGGGTTTTTGCACCAGGTCGGATCAGAGTCCTCTGCAGCCGCGGACCGGGTAATCAGCCATTTCCACCGCAGATTCCAAGAGGAAATACGGCTCGACGAGTTCTCCCTGTCGTCAATAAAAGTGGATACGCGCAAAGGCCTGGATGCCCTGGCCGACTTTCGACAAATGGACGTGGGCATTCGAGAGCTTACCGCCGCGTTCCACATACCCAAGGAATGGGTGTTGCTCGAACGTACGCTCTTGCTCTTGGCCGGTCTGTGCACGCACTTGGATCCAAACATGAATCCGACCCAGACCATCCGTCCCTATCTCGAGGAGTTCGTGCTCGGTAAGGATCGGGATTGGTCAGAGATGTTGTTCGATCTCGCGCGGGAAAAGATGCTGTCGTTTCTGTCTATCCCGCACCACATCGAAAAGGCCATTGATCGGACACTGGAAGGAAATGTCACGTTCCGTGTCAAAGGGATTCAATCAGGTGTCGAACGCCTCTACGCAATGGGCCGTCAAATGACCTATGCATTTATGGCCAGTGCTGCGGCGTGTATTGGCATCTATTTTCATCATACCAGTGATGCTACGCTTGCCAGATATGCCGCATATACATCCGGTGGTTTCATTGTGTTACTGATCCTCTCGATGCTCCGCGCGCGCCGGTTTCGGAGCAAACGCTAGCAAGGCTAGTACCATGTCAAACGTTATTTGTCGGGTAAAGTTAGTAGATTCCCCCTTGAAAAAGGGGGGAAGGGGGATTTTGTCTCCTCGCAACGTCAGGGGAAAAGACGAAATCCCCCCAGCCCCCTTTGCCACAATGGCATTCGGTTAAGGGCAAATGTCGCGATTTTTGCTATTTTTATGCCGGGTAAAGGATCTCCCCCTTGA
>JAAUYD010143505.1_pt1 | contig 48235 bp, 41 predicted proteins | sample 7278101 | NCBI WGS metagenome assembly JAAUYD01 (sample SAMN14350128, study PRJNA611818) | marine sediment metagenome | isolation source: surface marine sediment (0.6m) | place: French Polynesia: Moorea | collected 2018-08
AAAGGAATAATAAAAAACCCTCGTATTAATGTAATTTATTGTCGGGTTTCCTCAAATGCTCAAAAACCCGAACTATCTAACCAAGTAGAAGCAATGAAACAATTCTGTACAGCTAATGGGATAACCATAGATAAAGTCATAAAAGAAAAAAGTTTACTACAGGGAAAGTGCTATTAATACCAATTTTCTTTTGAGATAATGAGACAAAAGTGTTAATTATTGTAACAAAATCCTCAAACGATTTTAGTGTAAAACAGTGAAAATACAGATTTTATTTGAGTTTTCTGATACAAAAGCTGTAAATACACTGAAATTACCTTCTATAGAAAAGATCAGAATAAATATAGCTAATAACTTTACCAATATTACATCAATACTATATAGAGGATTGTCGTTTATGTTAGAACATCAATTTCAAGCACAACAGCTTGTTATTCTGCTTGAAGATTTCACTAACAAGAAAGTAAGCGGTAAAGTAAGGATAGTATCAGAGAATAAGCATGGATCAATACAACCATCTTATACCTTAGTATTTAACGATGGGGGGATTGTCTATGGTGGCAGTAACATTCCTCCAAGAGACGACTTTGTGAAGATGCTACTGCACAGTATTAATCCCAAGATTAGTCCTGTTGCTATTAAATTCGCCACAAAAAAAGCCACCAATCCCACTTCCGTTAGAGAAGTCTTACACAACCTGGTTCACATCCGAATGATAACGTGGGAGCAAGTTGAAACCTGTGTTCGAGGACAAATTTTATCCATACTTGAAGTCATCTTGCCCCATTCTGGAGAACTAGAATTCAATGAGACGGGTGAATGTGACCTCTGCTTTGGCAAAGATCGTCATGCTTTAGACTGGTCTAGTTTAATGGAAGGTCTCAAGGAACGTCAACAAAAATGGGACGCTTTAACCCCTACCATTCCTTCAGCCGATGGCATTCCTTGTATTGTTACAAAAGCATTCCCTCAAATTAAAGAAGCCGCCCTTCGTCAGCATTTAGAAAAATGGGTAGATGGAAAACGCAGCGTTACAGAGATCGCTCAACAATTAGATAAAGATCCTTTAACCGTTGCACGTTCTTACTTTAATTGGGTGCAAATGGGTTGGATAACGTTTGATACCAAGACACTCATTGAATATCAAAATCGTCCTACTGTTTTATCCGTGGATGATAGTCCCATTGTACAGGCAACCATGAAACGCATTTTAAGCGATCGCTACAATCTTTTGTTAGCCAGTAATGCAGTGGATGCTCTTAATTTACTCAATCAAAATGAGGTTTCTTTACTACTTCTAGATCTGACGATGCCTGATATTGATGGATTACAAATGTGCAGAACCCTCAGAAGCATTCCTAAATTCAAGAATTTGCCTATTGTTATGGTCACGGCTAGAGATGGCGTTGTCAATAAACTTAAAGGTCAAATTGCTGGAACCAATCGTTATTTAACTAAACCCTTTGATACTGAAAAATTGTTAAGCGTTGTTAGGGAGTTTGTCAGTTGTGGGAATACTTAAATTAGGAGTTCAGGAGGGTAGGAGTTCAGGAGGGTAGGAGTTCAGGAGGGTAGGAGTTCAGTAGTTCAGTAGTTTAGTAATTGAGGATTTTAGTAAGATGCAAGGAGGTCAAGAAGAAATTAAGAAGAAAGCGGCTGCACAAAGCTTTCAAGATTTGATTGTTTGGCGAAAAGCTCATGAGTTTGTTTTATTAACCTACCGTTTCACTGATAGTTTTCCTAACACAGAAAAGTATGGTTTAACCTCTCAAATGAGACGCGCTGCTGTATCAATTCCTGCCAATATTGCTGAAGGATTTAAAAAGAAAAGTCCCAAAGACAAATTAAGATTTTTCAATATTTCTCAAGGTTCCCTTGAAGAGTGTCGTTATTACCTAATTCTTGCTCAAGATCTTAATTATGGAAACAATACAGCATTGATGAAGAAACTTGAGGAAGTCAGTCGACTATTAATTAGTTACTCGAAAGCAATCTTAAAGAGAGTGTAGAAGTGTAGAAGTGTAGGAGTTCAGAAGTGTAGAAGTTCAGAAGTGTAGAAGTTCAGAAGTGTAGAAGTTCAGAAGTGTAGAAGTTCAGAAGTGTAGAAGGTCAGAAGTGTAGAAGTTCAGAAGTGTAGAAGTTCAGAAGTGTAGAAGGTCAGAAGTGTAGAAGTTCAGAAGTGTAGAAGTTCAGGAGTTGAGAATCATTGATCTTAAAACCTGTTAACTATTTTGTTGGCGAAAGTCCGTCTTCCGAAACTCCCATGAACTCCTGAACTCCCGAACTCCCATGAACTCCTGAAACTCCCATGAACTCCCGAACTCCCGAACTCCCGAACTCCCATGAACTCCCGAAACTCCCATGAACTCCCGAACTCCCGAACTCCCGAACTCCCATGAACTCCCGAAACTCCCATGAACTCCCGAACTCCCATGAACTCCCGAAACTCCCATGAACTCCCGAACTCCCATGAACTCCCGAAACTCCCCAACTCCCCAACCCCCAAATAATAACGATGAAAAACCAATCTTACTTAACCTTTAATCTCCACAATATCCAATATGGTATCGAAGCTAATCTTGTCAAAGAAATCTTTCTACTTCCCGAACTGATTCCTATTGCTGAAGCCCCTATTGATATTGTTGGTATTCTCAATTTAAGGGAAAAACTCCTACCTATCATGCACTTAGATTTAAGGCTAGGAAATTTCTTAAAACGATGTCAACTAACGGATAGCATTATTGTTTTGAATTGGGACAATTTAGAAATTGGTGTAATTGTCAATATGGTTCATGAAGTCAAAGAAATTTCGTCAAATTTTATCGAACAAGAAATAGATTATGGACGCGCTAATAATACTAATCCTGCCTTCATTTCAGGTATTGCCAAAATTGACCATAGTGCCATTATTTTGCTCAATACTGAAGCATTAATTCGACAACCTGATGAAATCAAAGCATTAGTAGAAGATGCAGACTTTGAATTAATAGAAAATCACAAAAAAGAAGAAACTGTCTCAATTATTAGCAGCTTTTATGAAGTTTGTTGTCCCAATGTAACGGATAAAGAAAAGTCTATTTTTCGACGAAGGGCTGATAAGTTACGACAAGGGACCTTAGAAACAAGTACAGAAACAACAGAACAAATTCCTCTAGCAGTAATTAGTCTTAATAATGAATACTTTGGCTTAGATTTGGAGACAGTGAGAGAGTTTATTAATATTTGTAATTTTACTCCCATACCCTGTTGTCCTCAGCATATTTTGGGCAATATAAATTTACGGGGCGAAATTGTTACGTTAGTAGATTTAAGAAGTTGCTTAAATTTACCGATAACATCTGCTAAACATAATTCTAATGCTGTTGTTATTGAAATCGATGATTTAGTCGTAGGATTACCGGTTGATGAAGTTTTTGATGTCATATATTTACCTCAAAAAAATATCAATCCTGTCCCCATTGCTGTTGAGTCTAGTAACCATGAATATTTACGAGGAACGACTTCCTATGCTGACAAAATGTTGAGTATTATCGATCTATCAAAAATTCTTAATCAAGGGAACTTAGAAGTCAACCAAGCTGCTTAATTTCAATAACTAAATTTTTGAATTTTATTTGACTTATTTTATTGCATAAACTCCATTATCTTAAGAGGAAATCTATGAAAATTTCAACTCAATTAAAACTCTGTGTTGCTGGTATCGTACTAACAACATCAGGAACAATTCTAACTTTATTCATGTTTAACACCAATGTAAAAGACGCTCGTAGAGTTAATGAGGCAGGCATTGTGAGGGGAGCAACCCAGCGATCGCTTAAGTTAGAGTTATCAGGACAAAAAAATGATGAGTTAATTGAAGCCCTTAATCGTAGAATTAATGAATTAATTAATGGAGGCGAAGAGTTTGATCTACAAAAAACAAACGATCCTGACTTTTTAGCTAAGATGCAAAAAGTTGATGATTCTTGGAAAAATATACAAAATCTAATCCAAAAAAATAGAGAAAATCCTCAATATGCAAGTGAACTTTTGAAAGCGAGTGAAGATTTATTTACGGTCACTAACGATGCAGTATTTTCAGCAGAAGATATTGTTAAAAAAGAGGCAGAAATTTTCAAGGTGGTTAAATATATTCTAGTCATAATACAGGTACTTATTGTTGGTGCAATTGTGATTATTATTCGGAATATTACTTTATCAATGAATAAATTTACAGGAAATATTGCTTCTTCATCTACAGAAATTGCCGCCACTATTGAAGAACAAGAACGTACCATCTCTCAACAAGCCAGTTCTGTCCATGAAACCACCACCACTATGGATGAATTAGGGGCTGCCTCGCGACAAGCTGCAGAACAAGCTGAAGCCTCATCAGCCGGAGCGCAAAAAGCTCTGAATTTAGTTGAAGAAGGAACCCAAGCCGTACAGCAAACGATGATGGGCATGAATATACTCAAAGAACAAGTTCAGGCGATCGCTGAACAAATCATGCGCCTCAGCGAACAAACCGGACAAATTACTGGGATATCCGAACTGGTTGCCGATTTAGCTAACCAAACCAATATGTTAGCCCTAAACGCTGCGGTAGAAGCAGCCCGTGCAGGAGAACAAGGTAAAGGATTTGCTGTTGTTGCTGGTGAAATTCGCAAACTAGCTGATGAAAGTAAGAATTCTGCTGAAAAAATCAACCATTTGGTTACAGATATTCAAGCAGCCATGAACAGCACCGTCATGGTAACAGATGAAGGAACCAAGAAAACTGACGAAGGCATCAAACTAACTGAAGGAACTGCAAATACCTTTATAGAAGTAGCGGATGCGGTTAACAACGTATTCCTCAATAATCAACAAATTGCTTTATCAGCTAAACATCAAGCAGTCGCTGTTCAGGAAGTCCTTTCTGCCGTAAATGCTATTAACTTAGGGGCGCAAGAAACCTCTGTCGGTATTAGTCAGGTAAAAACCGCAACTCGCCAACTTGACGAAACAGCCAAAGACTTACAAGCTGCTGTATAAAATTTATTCCTGCACTCCTGCACTCCTGAAACTCCTGAAACTCCTGAAACTCCTAAAACTCCTGAACTCCTGAAACTCCTGCACCCCCAAAACTCCTGAAACTCCTGAACTCCTGAAACTCCTGCACTCCCAAAACTCCTACACTCCTGAACTCCTGCACTCCCGAAACTCCTAACCTACTATGTATATCGAAGACGACGAACTTAGAGAAATTTACAAAACCGTTACCCCAGAACGCTTACAAAAGCTCGAAGATGCCCTCATTTTCTTAGAAAAACAACCGAAGGATCAGTCCAAATTAGACGAATTTCTGCGGGAAGCTCATACCCTCAAAGGAGACTCGCGGATGTTAGGGGTTCAGGATGTAGAAACCCTCACCCATCAAATGGAAGATTGTCTAGTCGCTGTTAAACAAGGCAAAAGCGTCATTACTCCCGATCTGTGCGATCGCCTTTATGGAGGACTTGATGCAATTCGTAACCTGGTGCATGAAGCGGTGACAGGAGAACCCGCAGAGGTAATGGTTTTCCAAGTTTTAGCTAACTTAATGGGGGCCCAAACCAACAGCAATGGAGACGATAACGATAACGGTAATGGTTCTGATCACGCCCTGTCCTCCGTCAACCTAATGAGTGAGGAAGACTTGCTTTTTGCTGAGAATTCCTATCCCATTACAACATCATCAGAGGAAGAGGAAGACTTACTCTTTGTTGAGCAACCTGTTTCCGCGCAAGTCAACCAACCAACCTTAACAGTTGAACCTGTCCTAGAAAAGTCAACCATAGCCACACAATCTGAGAGTAACGACATTGACACTATTCGCATCAAATCTCAACAACTGGATGCTTTAATGCGAGAAGCAGGAGAACTCAATGTGACCAAACTGCGGGTTGGTCAACGGATGAGCGATATTGAGGCCATTATGTCCCTGTGGGAAGAATGGAGTCGCGATACTTCTGTCCACCATACAGCCTATAAACAAATGGAACAGGGAATACTTAATGGCAATGTCCAACAAATCCAAACTTTATACCAGCGAACAAAGCAACGGTTAGAACAATTGGGAACCCTGATTAGTCATTTAAAACGGACTGCTTACGAAGACGCAACACAGTTAGATACCCTAGCTAATGACTTACAATCGGGCATTAAAACCCTGCGCTTGTTGCCTCTATCCACTATATTCAATGTGTTTCCTCGCATGGTCAGAGACTTAGCTAAACAGCAAGGCAAACAAATTGACTTGGTTATTGAAGGGGGAGACACCAAAGCCGATAAACGCATTCTCGAAGAAATGAAAGATCCCCTAATGCACATTTTACGTAATGCGGTGGATCATGGGATCGAAACCCCTGAAGAACGGGAGAAACAGGGAAAATCTCCTACCGCCACCATTCGTCTGCGAGGTTATCAAACGGGTAGTACCATTGCCATTGAAATCACCGATGATGGTCGAGGATTAAATCTCGAAACCATTAAACGCACAGCGATACGGCGTGGTGTTTGTAGCGAAGAAGAACTGGCAAAAATGACCAGTCATGAGATTCAATCTCTCATCTTCGCCTCTGGATTTTCCACCCGTACAGAAGTCACCGAGATTTCTGGTAGAGGGGTGGGTTTAGATGTAGTTCGCGCCAACGTAGAACGGCTCAAAGGGTCTATTCAGGTAGAATCTACCCCAGGAATGGGATGTGAGTTTCGCTTGCAATTAAGCACCAGTTTAGCCACCAGTCAGGTGTTAATTGTAGAAGTAAGCGAAACTGCCTACGCCATGCCCTTAGAAGCAGTAGAAACCATGGTGCTCATATCCCGTGACGAGATCTTTGCCCTAGAAGGAACCCAAGCTATTACCTTTGGGGGTCAACCTGTATCCATTACTTGGTTAGTGGATCTCTTGGAATTGCCCGTCACCGTGCCTACTTCTGCAAAAGCCATTGATACCAGTGCAAAGACCCTTTCTTGCATCATATTAAAATTTGGCACGAACCGTTTGGGTATTCTCGTCGATGCCATCCTCGATCAACAAGACATCGTCTTAAAACCCCAAAGCAAGTTACTCAAGCGTATTCGCAATATTAGTGGTGCCACCATTCTTGGAAATGGACAAGTCTGTATGGTTCTCAACCCTCAAGACTTGCTCAAATCCATACAACGGGGAAGCGGTGGAACGATTTCCCAACAAACTCAGCAGAAACAGACAAAATCTAAACTGCTATTGGTGGAAGATTCCATCATCATTCGGACTCAAATGAAACGTTTATTAGAGGAGGCTGGTTATGACGTAACCATTGCTGTAGACGGATTAGAAGGCTTTAACAAATTGAGATCTGGCGGTTTCGATGCAGTGGTTTCCGATGTAGAAATGCCCAATCTCAGTGGATTAGATCTCACTACCAAGATTCGCCAATATCGAGAATATAACGAATTACCCATTATTCTCGTCACTACCTTAGCATCCGAAACCGATAAACGTCGAGGGGCGCAAGCAGGGGCCAATGCTTACCTAACTAAAGGGGATTTCGATCAAAAAATCCTGATCGAGACCTTGAAACGGTTTATTTAGGAGGGGAGGAGGGGAGGAGTGTAGGAGGGGAGGAGTGCAGGAGTGTAGGAGGGGAGGAGTGCAGGAGTGTAGGAGTATAGGACCGTAGAATAGAATCCTTGATCCTGGAACTCCCCTGAACTCCCCGAACTCCTGAAACTCCCCTGAACTCCCCGAACTCCTGAAACTCCCCTGAACTCCTCGAACTCCTGAAACTTCCCCGAACTCCCCGAACTCCTGAAACTTCCCCGAACTCCCCGAACTCCTGAAACTTCCCCGAACTCCCCGAACTCCTGAAACTCCCCGAACTCCCGAACTCCCCGAACTCCCGAACTCCCGAACTCCTTAAAAAACAACAAACTATTTCAATCAAAGTACAAAAAAATGTCACAATCTAAAATCAAAGTTTTCTTAGTAGAAGATTCTCCTGTTGCTTTAGGACTGTATAAAAGACTGCTTCAATCTTCTCCAGAAGTTGAAATCGTAGGAACAGCCAACGACGGGGTACAAGCCTTATCTTTATTGCCGCAAGCAAAGCCTCAAGTTATGATAACAGATCTTCATATGCCCAATATGGATGGGATTGAACTAATCAAACAAGTCATGGCTAAGTACCCCCTGCCAATTTTAGTCTTGAGTAATGTTGTGCAAAAAGATGACATTGACAATCGATTTGAGGTCATGAAAGCAGGTGCATTGGAAATTATGCCTAAACCCCAAGGGGTATCAAGCAATGGAGACGCACTTCAAAAGGATTTAGTTACTAAGATCAAAGTCTTGGCTAATAAGAAGGTTGTTGCTAAACCTTTGAAGTAGGTTTAAGGAGGGAAGGAGTGGAGGAGTTCAGAAGTTCAGGAGTGGAGGAGTTCAGAATACTTGATCTTGAAAGGCAGAAGGCTGATAAATTCCCGAACTCCCATGAACTCCCGAACTCCCAAACTCCCATGAACTCCCGAACTCCCAAACTCCCCCCGAACTCCTGAACTCCTCAAACTCCTCAAACTCCCGAACTCCCAAACCCCTAATGACTATTAAAGTTTTATTAGTTGAAGATTCCCCTGTTGCGTTAAATATTCTCCAAAGACTACTAAAATCTTGCCCTGAGATTGAAGTTGTTGGGACAGCGAGTAATGGAAAAGAAGCCCTAGAATTAATTCCTAAGCTCAATCCTCAAGTGGTTTGTACTGATCTCACTATGAAAGGGATGGATGGTTTAGAGTTGACTCAACAAGTCATGGCCAAATATCCTAGACCAATTTTAGTCATCAGTAATTCGGTACATAAAGATGACAATAAGAATGTTTTTAAACTCTTACAAGCGGGAGCATTAGATGTATTTCCTAAGCCAAAAACAGGCTTGGAATCAGACTATGGCAAAGTTAAAAAAGAGTTATTGATTAAAATCAAAGTCTTATCGGGAGTGAGTGTTTTTACTAAACCTCTCCGAAAAACGGTTGCTTCTTCAACCAATACTCAATTATCATCTACTCAAAAAGTTTCCACTTCTCAAAAAAGACAGAAGATACCAGAAAAAAAGCTACAAACCAGTCTTACTCATTTAAAAGCGACTCAAGATATTGCTCTTTTTCCTGTTAAAGTCGTTGCTATTGGGGTTTCCACAGGAGGACCAAAAGCGTTAAATCAAGTTATTAGTCCACTGCCAAAAAACTTTCCCATTCCCATTATTTGTACCCAACATATTAGTCTCGGTTTTTTAGAAGGATTAGTTAATTGGCTAGATGCAGAGTCTCAACTTACGGTTAAAATTGCTCAAAAAGGAGAATATCCCCTACCAGGAATGGTTTACTTTGCTCCCGAAAATAGCCATTTAGAACTTACATCTCAAGGTCAATTTATTCACACTTCTACAGAAGTAGTGGACGGCCATTGTCCTTCAGCTACGGTTATGTTTCAATCAGTTGCTAAACTTTATGGCAAGAAAAGTCTGGGAATTTTATTAACAGGAATGGGAAGAGATGGAGCAATCGGAATGAAAGCGATCGCAGAAGTAGGAGGAATGACTATTGCTCAAGATGAAAAAAGTTGTATCGTTTTTGGAATGCCTAAAGCAGCCATAGAAATAGGAGCAATAAAACATATTATTCCTCTTCAAGAAATTGCTCCTTTACTAATACAAATTCAGCAACCGTAGCAAGTTTAAATCTAAGATAAGCTATTTATTAACTCTCTAAATTACTAGATTGAACTCCCAAACTCCCAAACTCCCGAACTCCCGAACTCCTATCATCCCAAACTCCCGAACTCCCAAACTCCTGAAACTCCTGAAACTCCTGAACTCCTATACTCCCAAACTCCTGAAACTCCTGAACTCCTATACTCCCAAACTCCCGAACTCCTATACTCCCAAACCCCTAAAACCCCTAAAATGCTCAACCCAACCTCATTATCCCCAGACTTAAAAACGTCTTTCTGTCACTTACTTTCCAAACGCACAGGGTTACTCGTTCGAGACTCAGATCGAGAAGCTTTCGTCAATAAACTGTTACTAAGAATAGAAGCTCTTAACTTATCTAATCCAAAAGATTACTATCTTTTTTTAAAATCTAACAGTCAAGAAAGCGACCAAGAATGGAAAAATCTTGTTACATTGCTAACGAATAATGAAAGCTATTTTTTTCGAGATAAACAACAGCTTCAAGTATTACAAGATCATATCTTTCCAGAAATTATTAAGCGCAAACAAATCCATAAAACAATTCGTGTTTGTAGTGCTGGATGTTCCACAGGGGAAGAACCTTATTCTTTAGCCATTTTGCTAAGTCAGCTTATTCCCAATTATCATCAATGGAACTTAGAGATTTTAGGCGTAGATATTAATCAAGAGGCTCTTAAGAAAGCAAAAAACAGTGTTTATAACCCTTGGTCATTACGAGGGGTTAGTCCATCAGTTATTAAGACCTATTTTAAGGAGATAAAAAAACAATATCATCTAGATGATAATATCAAACGTATGGTACGGTTTTATCCTGTTAATTTAGTCAAAGATTCTTTCTGTTTTGGGGAAATTGATTTATTTATTTGTCGAAATGTATTTATCTATTTTAATTTAACAGCGATCGCTACCGTATTAGATAAACTCCATGCTTCTTTACATCCTTATGGCTATTTATTAACGGGACATACAGAACTATCGGGACAAAACTTAGATAAGTTTACACCAAAAGTTTTCTCTCAATCATTAATTTATCAACGTCGAGCAGATAATTCAATCCCAGAAAAAATAAATTCCATTCCACCTCTTAGTAAGCTACCAGTTGCTCCGTTAAAACCTATTAAACCTATTCAAAAACCTTTAGTTACCTCTCCTCTATCTTTAAAAAATCAACCTGTTTCTTTTGCATTTAAGAATGAAATAAATATTAAAAAATCAACTCGTCATAAGCTTCTTGAAACAGCAAAAGATTTAATCAAAAAAGAGAGATATGATGCTGCTAGAGAAACAGTAAAGCAGGTACTCAAAAATAATTCTAATAACTTTGAAGCTTATTATCTTTTGGCTCAAATATCTGCAAATAAAGGTCTTTATCAAGAGGCGATTAATTATGGAAACCGATCTTTACAAATAGATTGCTTTGCCATTGCTCCTCATTATCTTTTAGCAAAAATTGCAGAAGAAACAGGAAAATTAGAAGAAGCAAAATCTCTGTTGAAAAAAATTATTTGTCTAGAGCCATTTTCAGTAGCAGCTTATTTGGATCTTAGCCATATTTATGCACAGGAAGGAGACGACAAAAGAGCAACTAAAATGTATCAAGAATCATTAAATGTTTTGCAAAAACTACCTCCTAATACGCTAATTATAGAGCGAGGTAATTGCACCGCATCTCAACTTTTATTACAACTCCAGAAACCGAGTTAAACTGATGTTAAAAACGATACGTTATCCCAGCGATCGCTGACAATAATAACCATCCCATTAAATTTACTCTTAAATCAAAAATACTCACGTCCAATAGATTAAAAATAATACATAACCCAAAGGTAACTAAATAAGTAAATAATAGTAAAAAATCTGCTTCTTTTTCCAAGAAATGCTTACTTTCATTTCCTTTTTTCCATCTATTTAAACTCTTATTTAGATGAATCATCAATTGAACAGCTTTTCCCAAAATAGTACCGACTAAACCACTAAATAGTAAAGTACCAAAGACACCAATTTCTGCTAATAACATTAAAAACAAATTGTGAGGATGACCCATCCAAACATTCATTTCTTGTTGATAAACAGGGGTAAAATTACGCAATCCCCATCCCCAAAAAGGACGCTGTAACATCATCTTCCACGCTACACCCCATTGAGTGGTTCGTAAGGCCGTTACATAACGATCATCGTACAAATCATCTGTTAATCTTGCCCAAAAATAACTGGGAACAAGTTGACGCATAAAATCTTGATAAAAAGGAATCCAAGCAGCCCAAACAATGACAAAAATAACTAAAAAAATACTAATAATAATCCAATACCAACGTAAATAAACAGCAAAAGCCATTAAACCCAATACAGCTAATCCCCAAGCACTTCGAGAATTGGTTAAAATTAATCCTATCCCATTAAATAGAATGGCCACAGTTAAAATTAATAATTGCCAATTAATTCGCTGGTTTTTAATGATGGAATCACGACGATAATGGAAAATCCATAAACCAATAGATAAAGTAAATCCTACCACCAAAAAAAAGGCTAAGGTATTGGCATACATTAGCAAAGAAGACATCCTACCATCAGGATGACCATAGGCAATCATTTTAATACCAATCCGATGTAAAAATAATGGGGTTTCCCAACCAAAAAATAGCTGCATAAACCCCAAAAAACACACAGGAATTGACGTTAAAACTAACCACCAAGCCAGTTGATATAATCGTAGAAAATCCTTGAAAAAGCAAGGAAAAGATGCTATCAGAAGGAGGGATGGTAAAAAGTTCCCTAACCCTTCCCAACTGTAGCGAGAATAAACGGCTGTAACGGAAGTTAGGACTAACCAAACTAACAAGAATCCCCAACCCCAATTAAGGCGGTTTTTAATAATATCCTTGTATTTTTGCTGCCATAAACCTAATAAGGTGATTCCAAGAGCAGTGGCTCCGAAGTCTGCGGAAAATGGGAGAAGAAATACCCCAAATTTAAGGGTATTTTTTAACCAGTGGGATGTGGTTTCATTCAATTTATTCATTTGAAAGTAAGATTAATATTGAATGAGCAATTAAGCAATTTCCCAAGACTCGGTACGAGTTAAGCGAATTTGGGCTAGGGCAAATATAACAGGAATAATACGACCATAATTAGTGGCGATCGCCCGCCAACCGAGATCTGCTAAAAACCAACCCCATAACACCGGTCCAACAAAGGATAAAACCCCTCTGACGACCCCATAACGGGCTGCTGTGATGGCCATTCCCCGTTGTGCCGTATTAATAGCCATTTGGTTAGCAATGGCTGCACCACCGCGAATCATAGTTTGTTGAGCCACTTGATAACGGGCAAAATGAAGAGCAAACTGTTGAGCAATATGTTTGAGTAGCAAAGGTTTAACAATGGAATTAACGGCAAAGGCACTGCTACCCTTTAACACAAGGTTCATAGGATTATTTTGTAGCTGCACCGGTAAAGCATCAGGAATATTTGATTTAGCCAGAGATGCTTGTATTTGTACCATTAAGGTATTTTTTTCAGAGGAAGGCAACTTTTTCCAAGCTTTCCCCAATAAATTCAAGAAAATATCCGCTTCAATATCGATAGTGGACATTTCATTGGAGTAAGGAATTTTCAAATAGTGACAAACACGAATTAAGGTTTGACGGTAACTAAACCTTTGAGTTTTGCGTTTTAGCACGGTTAACCCATCAGAAGCCAAAAAACGGAACCTCGCCTCAATTTCATCTAACCAGCTATCCCAGTCTTGACTTTGCACTTCTATGGGATCTGGGGTTTGTAAATAATCAAGAGGATTAAATTTACGGCAAAAGAGAACTTGAGTTAACTGACGTAATTCTTCTTCTGTGGCCATTTCTAAGGCCGATCGCAGTTCATCCAAAATTATTCCCTCCCAACAGGGTATTGAGTCTTATGGTTTCCCTGATAGCCTATTTTGTTACAGTCAGGAAATCACCTTTATTATCATACATATCTTAACTTGTGTTTTGATTTTCTTCTATTGTTCCTCTGTTAATTGTTGCTTTTGATACAAGTCAAAATCAGCCCGTTTAATAACACCGTCAACAGAAGTATCCTCTTTGTTAAAAGTAGTCCATCCAATGATAATTGTTAAAAGAATTTGCCGATCTTTTACACTCTTTTCCCTCATTCAAGATAAAAAAACCAGAGAAGTTCCCCTCAGTATTGGCATTGATGGTTATGAAACTGGGGTTGAAGTCTACAATCATGTATTGAAACGGGTTAATAAAGCCTTATATTAAGCTAAAAACCAAGGTAAACATCAAATTTTCCCAGTTCTTACTGAAACAAGTAGGGGATAAGACTATTCAGAGATCCCCCATTCAGATAAACTAGAAGTTTGCAAAATAATTGTTGATGTAGATTATTGAAAATGGCTGTAGGAAAAATTATCATTGCAGGTAACTGGAAAATGCACAAAACTCAGGCCGAGGCCCTTGAGTTTTTAACGGTATTAAAATCAAAAGTAGAAGAGACAGACGAAGCAAGAGAGATTGTTCTGTGTGTCCCCTTTACTGCCCTTAGCATCCTTTCTAAAAGCTTGCATGGGGGAAAAGTTCGTTTGGGGGCCCAAAACGTCCACTGGGAAGATCAAGGGGCTTATACTGGTGAGATTTCTGGTGCAATGCTAACAGAATTAGGTGTAGATTATGTGGTGATCGGTCACAGCGAACGCCGTCAATATTTCGGAGAAACTGACGAAACCGCTAATTTACGAGTAATTACCGCCCAACGCCACGGCTTAACCCCTATCCTCTGTGTGGGGGAAACCAAGCAGCAACGGGACGCAGGAGAAGCAGAAACGGTTATTATTAATCAGTTGCAAAAAGGGTTAGTGGATGTGGATCAAAGTAACTTAGTTATTGCTTATGAACCCATTTGGGCGATCGGAACTGGAGATACTTGCGATGCAGCCGAAGCTAACCGTATTATTCGTGTTATCCGCGATCAACTATCTAATAAAAATGTCACCATTCAATATGGTGGTTCGGTAAAACCCAATAATATTGACGAAATTATGGCCCAGTCAGATATTGATGGGGCTTTAGTTGGAGGTGCAAGTTTAGACCCCATTAGTTTTGCCCGTATTGTTGATTATCAATAACTGTTTTAATTTGTAGGGGCTAACCGTCTTTAACCCCTACCTTTTTGACCAGGTATCAGCGTTCAGATATAAACACATATCAATTAATAATTGATAGCTGACGGCTGACAGCTGAGTGCTTTTAAAATTAATTAAAAGGATGAAGAATTTAAGCATTAGAGACACTATTTTTGAGTGGGGAAAACGTACCTATTTAATGGGAATATTGAATGTAACTCCCGATAGTTTTAGTGATGGGGGAGAATTTAATCGTATTGAAACCGCATTAAAACAAGCCAAAAATATGATTGATTCTGGTGCAGATATCATTGATATTGGAGGACAATCGACTCGTCCAGGGGCTGAAGAAATTACCCTAGAAGAAGAGTTAACACGAGTAATTCCTGTTATTGAAAAATTGCGTCAAAACAGTTCGATTCCTATTTCCATCGATACCACAAGAGCGAAAGTTGCTCAAGCGGCCATTGAAGCAGGGGCAGATATTGTTAATGATATTTCGGGGGGAAGCTTTGATGAAAAAATGTTTTCAACTGTAGGTAGTTTAGAAGTTCCTATCATTATTATGCACATTCGAGGAACCCCAAAAACTATGCAAGAAAAAACGGATTATAATGATTTAATTAGTGAGATAATTGAGTGGTTAGCTACTCAAATTAATCAAGGAATTCAAGCAGGGATTGATCAGCAGAAAATTATTATTGATCCTGGTATTGGTTTTGCGAAAAATTATCAACAAAATATAGAAATATTAAAAAATTTATCTCAATTTGATGTTTTAGAATGTCCCATGTTAGTTGGGGTTTCTCGTAAAAGTTTTATTGGACATATTTTAAACGAAAAAGATCCTAAAAAAAGAGTTTGGGGAACGGCAGCAGCTTGTTGTGGTGCGATCGCGTCTAAAACTGATATTTTAAGAGTTCATGATGTAGCAGAAATGAAAGATATTATTAAGGTTGCAGATGTTTTATGGCGTTGAGAATTGACAATTATTAAACTTAACTTGCTTTATTTTCTAACCAAAGATTAAATTGTTCGATAGATTTTTTTACTTTTTCAGAAGAATTGATGATTTTTTGAGCTAAAATTAACACTTTATCATGTTGTAATTTAACGTTATAGCTGTGACGAACTAAATGACGAAATTTTCGATATTCATCTAACTCTAATAACAGAGAACCTTGCCATAGAGGAGGACGGTTATCACCCCCAATATCAGCCATTTGACGTAATAATTGTTCGTGCCAATTTTTTCCAGTAGGTAAACCTCCATCTAACGTAACAGCTACCCTTTCACTCATTTTTTCACATCCCGTATAAACATCAACAATATAACTGGCTAAAGCTGGCGTTGCTGCAATTTCAGGAACAGTAGAAACTTGTTCTAAAAGAGACTTAAGGGTATTCAGGTTTTCCTCAAACGCCAACATTTCATCTTCAAGACGGGTTTTCAAAGCTAAATATTTATTGTTAGGCATAGGTTTATTCTGTAAAATGCGATCGCGGATATAAATAGGAACTTGTTCAACAGAAACTAAGTCAAACGTTAACCAAGAAGGAACAATTTTTTCTAGCTTTCCATAAGCATCCCAAATTTGATCATTAGACATTCCTTTAACGGCTAAATCAAGATCAGATTTTTCGTGCCAAGGACTATCCCCACGCAACGATCCAAAAATAATAACCTCCTTTGCCCCAAATTCTTCCTTTAAAATTTTGATACAATCTTTAGCTATTTCTAAGGCTTTGTGTTTTCTTTCTTTTAAGTTAAGATTCATACAAAAGCGACACAAAAATAATAGTTATATTTAATTATTTTATCACTTCCCATAATCCCCCCACTCCCCATTTCCTGAACCTTAAAAGTTCGCTACCATAACGAAGTACGGACTATAAACATCCCTACCCTACATCATTACAGGAGTTTAAAACCATTAATGTCCACTCTGAAGCTAGATAAGCATCATTCCCTTCATTTTCCCCCTTTACCTTTACCCCGTCCTTTACTAATGATTGGTCATGGGACGAAAGATAAGGACGGAAAACAGACTTTTTTAGACTTTGTAACTGCTTATCAAGCATTAGACACTTCTCGTCCCGTTATTCCCTGTTTTTTGGAACTGACAGATCCCTACATACAACAAGGGGTGGACTATTGTGTCTCTCAAGGTTACACGGATATTTCTGCTTTACCTATTTTATTATTTGCAGCCCGTCATAATAAGTTTGATGTCACTAATGAACTCGATCGCACTCGACAACGTTACCCTGAGTTAACCTTCCATTATGGCCGCCATTTCGGGATTACCCCTAACCTGCTAAAATTGTGGCAAGAACGCTTAGAAGTCTTAGATCGCCCTGAAGCTAACCCCAAGGGAATTAAACGGTCTGAGACGATGTTATTGTTTGTTGGTAGGGGTTCTAGTGATCCGGATGCTAATGGTGATGTTTGCAAGTTAGCGCGACTGGTGTGGGAAGGTAGTGGTTATCAAACCGTTGAAACCTGTTTTATCGGTATCACCCATCCTCGTCTTGAAGAAGGGTTCAAACGGGCAAGTTTCTATCAACCTAAGCGTATTATTGTTTTACCCTATTTCTTGTTTACTGGGGCGTTAGTTAAAAAGATTTTTCGTATTACAGAAGAACAAAAAGCGGTTTATCCTCATGTTGATATAACTTGTTTACCCGAAATGGGTATCCATCCCCAACTACTACAAGTGGTTAGGGAACGGGAGTTAGAGATACAACAGGAACAAGTACAAATGAACTGCGAAATGTGTAAATTTCGTTTAGCTGCAACGGATCATCATGGTCATCATCATCATTCTCACGATCATTCCCATCACCATCATACCGCGATCGATCCGTATGCCAAATTAGAAGACTATCATCAACGGATCTGGAAAACCCCTTGAGAATTTAGAATTTAGAATTAATACCCCGATTTTCTGGTTGAGAACTAACAGCAACGAGTGAGGAAAATGGGAAAAGAAAAAAGTAAGCGATCACGGCAATAATCAGCCAAGGATAATAGAGTCTAAAACTAGCGGGGATAAATTGGTTAAGTTGTTTTTCAAAGAACTCATTGGATCTTATCGTAAATATAGGGAAAAGTAACCACAAAAAAAGAGGGGCTAAATGCCCCCCTCATTGGTGGTAAGTAAAACGAAAATATTTTAAAGTAATAAAAATAAAATTAAACTGATCACGAATCACGGGTCATAAGATACAATGAGGCATCAACTTTAATCATTTTCCATAAATAAACAGATTATCAATGATTGTATCCTCTAAAACTGTTCCTTTTGTCGATTTAACACTACAACACCAACCCATACAAGCTGAAATTGAACAAGCCATGTCCGCAGTGGTCCAACGGGGGGATTTTATCTTAGGAAAAACCTTAAAAGAATTTGAAGAAGAATTTGCCCAAGCTTGCGGTGTCAACTATGGTGTAGGGGTTGCTTCGGGGACTGATGCGATCGCTTTAGGACTACAAGCTTGTGGTATCACTCAAGGGGATGAGGTCTTAGTTCCAGCCAATACCTTTATTGCAACCGTAATGGGGGTCATTCAGGCAGGGGCAACCCCTATTTTAGTGGATTGCGATCCTCATACTGCCCTCATTGACCTTAACTTAGCAGCTAAAGCCATTACCCCCAAAACAAAAGCCATTGTCCCTGTCCATTTATATGGTCAAATGGTGTCTCCAACCGCGTTACTTGACTTTGCTCAGGCACATAATGTAATTATATTTGAAGACGCAGCCCAGGCCCATTTAGCCCAACGGGAAGGCTATACAGCCGGATCGGTTGGCATGGCAGCCGCTTTTAGCTTTTATCCTAGTAAAAATCTAGGGGCTTTTGGTAATGGAGGAATGCTGATCACCTCCGATGAAGAAGTCGCCCAGAGGGTTCAGACTTTGCGGAACTACGGCGCACCGAAAAAATATTATCATACAGAAGTAGGTAAGAATAGCCGTTTAGATACGTTACAAGCAGCCATTTTACAAGTTAAACTGCCTTATTTGTCTCAATGGAATCAATTGAGAAATCAGGCAGGACAAATTTATGATCAAGGGTTAAAATCAAGGCAAGATCAGGGTGTCATACCCATGAAAAACTTGAGTCAAGAGGGTCATGTTTATCATCTCTATGTTATCCGTATTAATGAAGTCTCTTCTCTCTCCCGTGAACAAGTTCAACAGTTTTTGGGAGAACAAGGCATCCAAACGGGTATTCATTATCCCATTCCTTGCCACTTGCAACCAGCCTATAAAAGCTTAGGTTATCAATTGGGAGATTTTCCTCAAGCAGAGATGCTTTGTGAGGAAATTTTATCCTTACCCATGTATCCTGGCATTACCTCAGAACAAATTGCCTGGGTAATTGAACAAATATCTTTAATTTAAGTTTAGTTTAATCGGTCATTAACAATGCAAACAACATCAAAACTATCTCCGTTTCTCGAACGAAATTTAGGTAATACTTTAATCATTGCTTTTCTGGCTGTTCTCTATGTTCCTTTACTTTTTTTCTGGTATGACGGCTGGTTAAATAAAAGTATTAATATCGAACACGAATATTTTAGTCACGCTATCATTGGCTTTCCCTATGCTGCTTATCTTATTTTTGGCAGGAACAATCAAAAATGGCAGAAATTACCCCATAAAATGCACCCCTTGGGAGGATTTTTCTTAGCTTTAGGATTAGCCTTTTATATCACAGGGACGAGAGAACTGGTTTCCCTTTCTTTCCCAATTGTTATTACGGGAATTATGCTGTGGTTAAAAGGGATACCCGCATTAAAATTGAATTGGTTTCCTCTGGTTTTAATTTTTCTGGGAACACCCAATGCTATTCCCTATTTAATTACTCCTTATACGTTACCCTTACAACAATTTATTGCTGCGGTAGCCTGGTTTTTACTACAACTATTAGGGGTTGATACACAAGTAGATGGGATTTACCTTTATGTCAATAATATTCCCGTAGAAGTTGCCCCTTATTGCGCTGGTTTAAAAATGTTATTTACCAGTTTATATGTCAGTCTCTTATTGTTAGATTGGACTAACAATTTAAAAAATAGAAGACGAGTAATTACTCTATTAACATCAGCCGTTGCGATTAGTGTTGTAGCTAATATTATTCGTAATACTATCTTAGCGGTTTTTCATGGTAATGGGATGGATCATGCTTTTGATATTCTCCACGAAGGTTGGGGTGGGGATCTCTACTCTGTGGGAATGTTAGGAACCATTGTGGGACTAAATTGGCTACTTGATCGTTTTTCAGAGAAGTCAACCATAGTAAGCGAGATCGCTGATGATAATCTTGCTGAATAGTTTGATCGCTAAAATTATCCCCAATAAGGATATGTTTAAATTCAAAAAAGGACTTTTCATTTCTCAAATTGTTATTCTATGTTTGCTAGGTTTAGCAATTGTGTTTGTCGCTATTCCTAGCTATTTTACTCAACAATGGTCTTGGTCTGAGTTACCTCGTGTTCCAGAGGTAACTCAGATGAAAAAGATTCCTGAAAGAAAGTTAAATTTTTCAGGATGGACAACGGTTGCTCAAAAGGAAATGTCAATCAATAACTATCCTTGGTCATTTCAACTCATTGAAAAACCTGGACAAGATCCCGTTGTTGTTGCTTTGAAAGGACAAAAATATTACAAAGATCAACCAGAAGTGGAATGGGTTGATTTACAAGGAATAGAAAAATGGAAAAGTGATAGCTACAAAACCCTTAAATTTCCCTCACAAATCAACCCCAATAACTCAATTACGGCGCGTTGGTTTCAAGCTTGGAATAAGAAGACCTATGCTGTTGTTCAATGGTATGCTTGGCCAGGAGGCGGTCACTATGCACCTCCTCAATGGTTTTTAGCTGATCAAAAAGCCCAATTAAAGAATAAAAGGGTTCCCTGGGTTGCTGTTTCTATTAGAATTCCGATGGAACCTTTAGGAAATTTAAAAGATATGGAATCTATGGCGAAATCCTTAGCCCAACAAGTTCAAATAACCTTAGAAGAAGAAGTTTTTGTGGATAAAACCTAAGCTTCTTGACATTTATCGTCTAATTTTTTGCGCTTGATTAACCACAACGCTACTAACAAACCGGCCATAATTTTCAAGGCGGTCTTTTTGTCCTGATCTATCAGGATGTTTAAAAAGATCGCCTAATCCAGTTATCAACAGGGCTAGGGTTGCCATAAGAATTAGATAGTTACGAAAAATGATAATTTTTTTAGTATCTGTTGATAACATGGAAACTCTCTTATTGTTCTTTTCAAATGTGTATAAATTTAACTGAATAAAATTTTGAATATTGTTAAGCATTAAAAATTGCTTACTAGCATAACACTTTTATAAAAGTTTAGCCACAACCTTAGTATTACCTATTGGCTCTGGATAAATTAGGTAAATTTACAAAGGTCTCATCCCACAAATTATGGGAACTGTGTTAAGCTATCGCAGATTCTTCGCAAGAAATAACGCTCTACCTGTCATCATTCAATTCATCGATGAATATCCATGAATATCCCACAGAATTTTAATTGCTTTCTAGTTTAATTCCTTCTATCTTTGAGAAGATGTCTTTAATATAGGGGTTTTTTCCATTGGATAAGATCGAACAATTTTGGTCTGAGGTCTTAAACTTTTGTCAAACCACCACAACGGCGATCGCAGATACCTTAATAGAAAAAGCGGGAAACGTCTCCCCCAGTGCAAAAGATGATGGTTCCTTAGTCACATCGGCTGATCGCTGGGCTGATCAAACCATTCGAGACGCGATCGCCTCACAATTTCCTAATCATGGTATCTTAACGGAAGAAACAACTCATATTTTTCCTGAGCAAGATTGGTGTTGGATCGTTGATCCCATTGATGGAACCACCAACTTTACCAGAGGTATTCCCATTTGGGCGATTTCTTTGGGTTTACTGTATCGCGGAACCCCTGTGTTTGGCTTTGTGTATCTTCCCCCGTTAAAGCAGTCTTTTTACGGTTATTGGTATGGAGAATCTGGGTTAACTGGGCCAAGTGGGGCCTATTGTAATGGTCAACCCATTGCTACCAGTAAAGATACCCCCAGCAAAAGTCATTTATTTAATCTCTGCGCCCGTAGTCTCAAGGTATTACAACAGCCTTTTCCCTGTAAAATTCGCATGATTGGTGTGGCTAGTTATAATCTATTATTAGTGGCTTCTGGGGCTGCGGTTGGAGGCGTGGAAGCGACCCCGAAAGTCTGGGATCTGGCTGCTGTGTGGGTCATTGTGCAAGCAGCAGGAGGGACATTCATTTTCTTAAAAGATAGTGATCTTTTTCCATTGACAATTGGTGAAAATTATGGTAAGAAATCTATTCCCTCTTTAGTGGTCAATCAGCCCGAATTTGTTTCCTTATTTAAACCGTTAGTTGAATGTATTTTGTAAATGGTTGAACGGAAAGTTATTAAACTATCTCAAGTGGAATTATCCTATTTAGAATGGAATGAAGGGACAAAACCTTTATTATTATTACATGGCTTAGCAGATCATGCTGTTGTTTGGTCAAGTTTAGGGGATTATTTGAGGAAAGATTATCATATTATTGCCCCTGATCTTCGCGGTCATGGAGACAGTAGTAAACCAAAAACAGGCTATAAATTTACTGATTATATAGATGATTTAAACCAATTAATGGATTATTTGGGTTGGGAATCTGCTCATATTATTTCCCATTCTTGGTCAGCCAAATTAGCAGCTATTTGGGCAACGCAGCAACCAGAAAGGTTTAAAGATTTGATTTTAATTGATCCTTTTTTTATTGATAAAATGCCCTCATGGTTTAAAATAACTTTTCCTATTCTCTACAAAACCTTGCCGTTTTTAAAAGCGATGGGGCCATTTAATAGCTACGAAGAAGCAGAACAATTAGCCCGTGATTTGAAGCAATATAAAGGTTGGAGTCCTTTACAACAGGAAGTATTTACATTAGGAATGGAAGAAAAAGAACAAGGAAAATGGGGAAGTAAATTTATTAAACAAGCTAGAGATGAAGTTTTTGAAGAAGTGATGAAATATGCAGGACTGACTAAAACAATTGATATTCCAACGTTATTCATTAAACCTGAAAAGGGACTCAATCGAACAGCTTGGCAACTTAAGCCCTATCGAACCTATTTAAAACAGTTACAAATTGCCGAAGTTCCTGGAAATCACTGGGCTTTTTTAGTGGAACCATTAGCCTTTAATGAAACCGTTAAAAACTTTTTATCTAAGTCTAATTAGGTCTTACGGAAAAAGGGCTAAAATATGGTTTTTATTAATATAAAAGTAAATTACTTTGGATCGATATATGGCTCGATAACTTCCCTAGTTTCTTTGCTGCTTACTACTGGAATAATTTCAAAAGTAGCCCCCGAACCACGCCACTTCAAAATCCACTCTTGTAGCAACCGTAGATCGTTACATTCCATTAGTTGAAAACATCTACTAAAATTAGGTTCGATCCAGCTATCAATATATTTAATACCTTCAGGTAACATTCTGCCTTTTGATGCTAAACGTTGATAAATTGGCAGTATATCATTGTCTTGGAAACGTTCAATTATCATAAATAACATTGGATTTTTTTAGTTGTGATTGAAATTTATACCAACCGAATTTAAAAGCTTTAAGTAGTCAGACATAAATAATCAAGATTGTTATGTTGAGTGGGCAATGAGGGTAAACTAAACTAGAGCTTGAGAATTGTTCCTAAGAATAACCAGAGGTTCAATAGATACCCATGACCACAGTTTTAATTGTAGAAGATGATCCCATAAACCTTCGTGTTTTCTCAAAAATTCTCACTAAACGAGGGGGTTTAAGGGTTAAAGGGACAGAAGATGTAGATGAAGTGATGAAAATTGCTCAAGGGGGAGAAGTGGATATTGTTTTAATGGATGTTTCTCTTTCCCATAGCGTTTATCAAGGAGAAGCCGTTGACGGGATTAAAATCACTCAATTTCTCAAAGCTGACCCTAAAACCGCTAATTTACCCGTTATTTTAGTAACAGCCCACGCAATGGAAGGCGATCGCGAACATTTTATGGAAAAAAGCGGGGCTGATGGTTATATTTCTAAGCCTGTCGTCGATCATGAACAATTCGTTAATCAGGTCTTAACTACCATCAGCAATTCTCAAAACAATTAATTTAGAAACGTATTCAAATCTCAAAAGTTATTAGAGACTTAAGTTGTCATTGCGAGGGGGAAATTGAATAGGGTAGGCTATAAAAGGGATTTAACCCTACACCCTACACTCCACACCCCACACCCCAAACTAGATATCTCTAGTTATTTTTGAGAACTGGTATTATTTCTTTCCCCTTAATCATCCCTGGTTTGTTGTTCAGTTTCCATTGTAGAAGAAGACTGCTGTTCAAGTTGACTCAAAACCGATTGGATCTGAGGAGTGGTAAAAAAAGTTTGCGTATCTTTGAGTAATTTTTCTCCCCAGAGATTATCTTTAAGGTGTTGCAGTTCCCCATAGTTACTATCTAATTGAAGAGCATTTTTTCCTAATTCAAGCCCTTGTTCTTTTTTCCCTTGAACATATAAAGCAACCCCTAACGCTAGTTTAGGTTCTGCTTGTTCGGGATCAATTTCTAAGGCTTTTTGCCAATGTTGGATGGCTGCTTGAATATTGCCCTGTTCATACTTAATTAAACCAATATTATTAACCGCCGGCCAAAAATCTTCTTGTTGATTAACGGCTTTTTGATAAACAGCGATCGCTTCTCCCATGCGCCCTAATTGAAAATAAGCATTACCTAGGTCAAATTGTGCTGAAGGAACATCGGGTTTGATCTTTAATCCTTCTTCGAGTTCGCTGGCCGCTTGTTGATATTTCCCTTGTTGAAAATAGGCATTACCGAGGGTAAATTTAATACCCACTTCTTCAGGTTGTAAGGTTAAGGCTTTTTCTAAGGCATTGACCCCTGGCTCTAGTTCTTGTTTGATAATATATAGGGTTCCTAAAATAAACCAAGGTTGGTATTGATTGGGGGCTAACTGAGTGGCCAGTTTTGCCCGTGATAAGGCTAAATCATGTTGTTGAAAGCGGATCAGTTGCGCTGCTTCTTCAGCCACTTGTAAGCCTTGTTGCTTCAGTTCTTCTGCATTCAGTTGAGGGGTATAAGGTAGAAGCATTTGTCCCTTTACAGGAACACTAAACTGCCAAACTCCCACACTCACCAATAAAAAAAGTAACCAATTACGTTTAAACACAGTTTGTTCTCTAAGTTTGCTTAACATTATTCCTCTCTACCTAGTGTAGAGGAAAAAGATCCCTTTCGTGTTTTTAGCCATTAAACCTTGATCCAATCGGAGTTTGGCGGTTAAGGATTGAGGCAGCCGTAGGTTCACGGTCCTGTAAATAATTGTAGACACGGTTCACCTTACTGATATCCCATTAATTAGAATATAAGAATAAACAACGGCAATGGACCAAGTATAGAATTAGATAGCACTTCCAAACATTCTCCACATACAAAATCTCTGAGAACGAGACTCACTGAAGGTCAAAAGTGAGCAGAAGAAAAACAAGTAAGATTTTGAGCTTGGTTTAGAACCGTTTGATTTCCTTTAACAGCGCACTCTTAAAAGATGATGAGGGATATGAGTTATGGGTATCAAAGTTCTTAGATTTCTCAAATCAAAGCTAATGCAATTTCGACTGATAATAATGATTGGAATCATCAGCATTGCTTTAGCTTGCCTGAGTTTTCAGTTTACAGCAACGGCTCAAACCCTTGATCCACCTTGGGATATCTTGCCTCGTAGCCAAGACAAAGCCTCTAAAGTCGCTTCTCCTACTTCATTTAACATTAATCAATTTGAGGATAGCACTAATTTTGGCTCATTGCGTTATGCAATTATTCAAGCCAACAATAGTGCTGAAAACGATGTCATTAATCTAGCAGAAGGCACCTATACCCTCTCATTAGACGGACGATATGAAAATGAGGCCAGTACAGGAGATTTAGATATTGCCAATAATGGCACTCTAACCATTATCGGTAACGGCAATGGTGCGGTCATTAATGCCCAACAAATTGATCGAGTTTTTGATATTGCAGAAGATGCGACTCTGATTTTGAAAAACGTTACTTTGACCAATGGTAACGCTCCAGCTAATTGGCGTCCCATCTCAAGAAGAATGGATGAAGAATCAGTTGGAGGAGGAATATTAGTCAGCAAAAACAGCAGTTTAACCTTGATTGATAGCACTATCAGTGGTAATAAGACCGTTCACGAAACCGCTGGAGATTTGAACCAAGGAGGCGGTATTTTTGTTGATTCTGGCGCAAATGTTTCTGTCATGAACAGCACTGTAAGTAATAATGGCATTTTTGATGATGATGGAACTTTGCTAGAATATACGGGCGAAGGTGGGGGAATGTATATCAGTGAAAATGGAACTGCTTCGATAACCGATAGTGTCCTTACCCAAAATCAAGCATGGGATGGAGCCGGTTTAGCCAATCAAGGAAACACTACCCTCAATAGTACAACCGTTAGCTTTAATCTTAGCAATGACGATGCTGGAGGTATCTATAATCATAAAGGTTATAACCAAAATTCATCGGTCACGCTCAATCTTAACGACAGTTTGATTAGTAACAATACGGCTGAGAAGGGATATGGTGGTGGAATTTATAATACTCGGGCTGAAGTGACCCTGAATAACACAAAAATCACCAATAACAACTCGGCTGAGAGTGGTGGTGGAATTTATCATGATTCTGATGACGCTCAAGCTCACAAATTGTTAATTACCAATCACAGCGAAATTAATAATAATGTTGTTTTTAGTGACGAAGCTGACTGGGGCGGAGGCGGTATTCATAACGATGGCACAATGGAAATTTACGAAAGTACCATCAACGGAAATAAAGTCGATGATATTTACAAATATGGAGGGGCTGTCTACAATGCTGGTTCAGCCAAATTAAATCAGGTAACAATGGCCAATAATGAAGCTTATTGGGGAGGCGGTATTGCCCAAGGGGTATTAGGAAATTTGGAGTTAACTGATACTGTTCTTGATAGCAACACCGCTCAAAAAGTAGGGGGTGGTTTGTATTTAGGGGGTGAGACTCTCATCGAAAATTCCACCATCAAAAACAACCGAACCACAGGTTCCTATAGCGATGGTGGTGGCATTCATATTGAAAAAGAATTGGTGGGAAGTGTAACGATCAATGATTCTGTCATTGCCAATAATCAAGCTGTTGATCACGGTGGTGGTATCCACAACGAACGGGACTTAGTTCTCAGAAACACTCAAATTCTTAATAATCAAGCTGAAGATGGAGGAGGGGTTTTCTTCGATCGCGGGATGATGATAGTGATTAACAGTAATATTGATGGCAATCGAGCTATGAATGGCAATGGCGGTGGTTTCTACAATCGTCAAACCCTAAACATCGCCAATAGTAGCATTACCAGGAATCATGCCATTACCAATGGTAAAGCAAAAACAGGAAGGGGTGGGGGGATTTATAGTAGTAGCGGTTCTGTTTATATGGTTGGCAGTACCATAGCTGGCAACACATCGGATGATGATGGTGGGGGTATGTTTTTCACCTGGTTCTCTTCTAGGGATGCCATGCTCAATAGTACCGTGATTCGTAATCTTGCTGATGCCGATGTCGATGGCAATGGTGACGGTGGAGGGATGTATATACCCGGCGGAAATACCCTGGTTCAAAATAGTGTTTTTGCCGAGAACAAAACTGGCCTAGGAGAAGATTCCGACATTTATGGCTCTGTGAATGGCGATGGGGTGTACGAAGGCCAAAATAACAATTTAATCGGTAATACTAGCGGTGGCGAGTATTTTGGAGATAGTGATTTAGTGAATGTTGACCCCTTGTTAGGCGTTTTACAAGATAATGGTGGCAACCGCTTGACCGCTGCTCCTCTGCCGGGTAGCCCTCTAATTGATGCCGGAAATAATGACAATGTACCCACCGATAGCATTGATCTCAATGACAATGGTGATGTAACCGAACCATGGCCCTTTGATGGCAGAGGAGATGCTCGCATTAAAGGTGAAAGCGTTGATATTGGTGCAGTGGAAGGTGAAGGTGGTGTTGCAAAAACTGATGGTCACGCTCTGCGATCGCAGTTGCACCGCTGCTGCTTTAGTTTGTACTATGTCTCCAGTTCATCGAACTCACATTGAATAATCGATAACTAACAATGCTATTTTTCACAAAATCTATTAACAAATATGGGGGCCCTTGATCAGACTTACCTTGAATAGTTGCACGAATCTTCCACAATATAAAACTTAAAAACCAAACAAAATCTGCTGAAATTGCATAGAGCAAACCATGGTTTTTCAAGAAATAACGTTGTCGAGAATGAAACCAATATGGAGGTAAGCGCTTAGGTAAACCTTCAGTATTTGCCGTTGCTGTACTTTGTCCTACTAAGTGGATCACCTTACTGTCAGGAACGTACCAGCAAGTCCAACCAGATTTGTTAGCCTGCAAACAAAAATCCACTTCCTCATAATACATAAAATAGCCTTCGTCCATTAGACCAATATCCTCAAATACCTCCCGACGGATAATGATGCTTGCTCCTGAAACCCAATCTGTTTGACAGGCTACTTCAGAAATCGTAGGTGCAACAATCCATTTAGATAACAACTTTGACACTATCCCAAGCCGCAAACCCCTATCTAACTCACTTAAGATAGAATGAAACCTAAAGGCTGAGTTCTGAGGGGTTCCATCCTTCTCCTCTAAACGGCTACCAGCAATGCCTACAGTAGAATGGTTATTCATAAAATCGACTAAAGTTTTTACTGCCCCTGAATGTACAATCGTATCTGGATTAAGCAATAAAAAATACTCAGGAGCCGAAGGTGATTGTAGAATTGCCCTAATTGCTAAGTTATTACCGAATGCGAAACCCCCATTGTAATCTGAGGCAATAACTGATACCCAATTACTCCAACCTCTAGCTGTTATAGTGTCTCTAATTTGTTCGACCGAAGTATCATTAGAACAATTATCAACAACGACAACTCGTGTACGTGATAATGACTGGACTTCTTCAATTAATGAGTTTAGACAGTTAATTGTAAGTTTAGGCGTACGGTAATTAACAATAACAATTATGAGAGAACTTGATGTATTGGCATGATTTTGAGATAGCATAAGAAACTGATAGGTAACAACTTCATCAATAGTATCAAATAGACCTCCAATGGGAAATATGAAACCACACAATAAGGATCTAGGTATAGTGGTCATTGGGCGCAATGAAGGAGAACGACTGCATAAGTGTCTCTTATCATTGTCTGGACAAGAAAACACAATTGTCTATGTGGATTCTGGTTCAACTGATGGAAGTGTGAAAATGGCTCAATCTCTACTAGCACAGGTAGTTGAGCTAGATCTTTCTATTCCTTTTACTGCAGCACGTGCGAGAAATGTTGGATTTGAGCATCTCCTGAAAATTAATCCCCACATCAAGTATGTCCAATTTGTTGATGGAGACTGTGAAATCGTCCCAGGATGGCTCGAGTTAGCTAGGAAGGAATTAGACAACCACCCGAATAGAGCGGTTATTTGTGGTAGATTACGTGAGCGATTCCCAGAACGGTCGATCTATAATCTATTGTGTGATCTGGAGTGGAGAGGGACACTCGGAGAAATCAAAGCTTGTGGTGGCCTTGCCATGATGCGAGTTGAGGCGTTTCAGCAGGTAAACGGATTTAATCCTCAACTGATTGCTGGAGAAGAACCTGAATTATGTGTGAGACTGCGTCAGAAGGGATGGAAAATTTGGCGAATTAATGGTGACATGGCTCTCCATGATGCTGAAATAACCCAATTTAATCAGTGGTGGAGGAGGAATATTCGAGGAGGCCATGCTTATGCTGAGGGAGCTTGGTTACATGGGAAACCACCAGAATACCATTGGGTTAAGGAGAGCTTAAGTATTAAATTGTGGGGAGGGCTTCTTCCCCTAATGATCGCTATTTTAGCTTGGTTTACTCGGGGATGGAGTCTAATTTTATTGTTCTGCTATCCTTTGTTAGCTTATCGGATTTATCAAGGGAAAAAAAGTGAAAATTGTAATGACAAAGAGGCGTTTCTCTATGGTCTATTTGTAGTCTTAGGGAAATTTCCTCAATTTCAAGGTCAGCTTAGCTTTTATTTGAGTCGGTTTTTCGGAAAACGAGTGGCACTAATTGAGTATAAATCTATCAATCAATCAGTCAGTAACCAAGAAAACTAACTTAAACTAAGTTAACTTAAAACCAAAGCCGAAAATGTTAAGAACTTCTCTCAGTAAAGATGAGAAAAATCAGTTACAAGGACTATTAGATAATAGAGGAATCAAATCTGAAGAAATTACAGCTTAATATTGAATACTCTTTTATTTTTAGGTTTAAGTCTGCTAAATTTAGCAGACTTTTTTAGATAATAAAAATTTTAAAAATGACAAATCGAATCAGGTTCAATTGGACAATTTAAGCGATTCAGTGGATTATTGGAAATATCAAGCGAGGTTAGCTGGTTTAATAAATTGAGTGATGAAATATCTTTAATTTTATTATTATTAAGTTGAATTTTGGATAACTTACTTAAATAAGATAATGGAGTAATATCAATAATACGATTATCAGATAAATAAACTTTTTCTAAATTTAAAAGGTTAGATAATGGACTCAGATCATGAACTAAATTTTTATCTAGAATTAATACGGTAAGTTTTGATAAGTTCTGTAAAGGATTTAGATCATTAATGTGATTATCAGCAGCAATAAAAATTTTCATTTTCTCAAGATTTTCTAAACTACTAATATTCTTGATATTATTTTTAAGTAAAGAGACTCCTGTTAATTTTTTTAAATGTGATAAAGCAGAAATATCAGTAATTTTATTATTATCAAAAATAATCACTTGTAATTTTTTTAATGAACCAATAGGATCGATATTGACAATTCTATTGAAAGGTAAATAGAGATGAGTCATCTTAGTTAGTTGGGATAGAGGTTGAATATTAGTAACTTGATTATTCCACATCCATAGTGTATCTAATTCTTTCATGTTAGATAGTGCTGTAATATTACTGATATTATTATTAGATAACTCTAATTTTTCAATTCTTTTTAAAGATGAAAGGGGTGTAATATCAGCTATTTGATTATCTGCTAGATATAATTCAGTGAGTCTTTGAAAGGAAGATAATGGGGTTAAGTCTTCAATATTTGTAGCGGATAAATCTAGCTGATCTAATTTTGCTAAGTGACGTGCAGCAATTTCACAATCAGTATTATGAGCTTTTTCTAATAAAATTGATACAGTGTACTGCGCTTTTTCTGATAATTGTTCTTGATTTAAACATAATTCTGTAAACGCTGTAGTTGCATTTAAAGATGTATAATTTAGCCAATTTTCGCTTAAAACCAAAAAGAATACTAAACCCAATAAAAATTGAATAATACGAGAAGAGAAAATAACTTTTTTAAACCACGACATGATATAAACATCCTTAAATATCAGTAAAAATAGCAGAAAGCAACCGTATTTTTCCTAGTATAACATAAGAATCTTACAAGCAAATAATTTATCTAATGCAGTGATCTACGTACTGAATTCGATTGATCTTGATCACAAGTTTGCTATGTCTATAGCTTCATGATGATTATTGTGAATACCGTTAATAATATGTAAATCTCGTTGAGGATAAGGAATTTCAATTTCATTTTTCTTAAATGCTTTCCAAATATCACAAATTAAACTACTGGTTACTTGTTTACTAATTAAAGGATCATCAATCCAAAATTTCAGTTCAAAATTAATACTAGAATCTCCAAATTCAAGGGCAAAAGCAACAGGTCTAGGATATTCTAAAATATTAGGATTATTATCAGCAACTTTCAATAAAATTCTAATAACTTGTTGAGGATCACAATTATAGTTTGCCCCTACAACAACAGAACGATAGACTAAAGGATCACTCCCTGTAAAAGTGGTTACTTCTTGAGTAAAAAAAGTTTGATTGGGAATAATCTTTTCAGAATTATCTTTAATAACTTGTACTGTTGTCGCCCTAACTCCAAATTTTTTAACCTGACTCATTTCATTATTAATACTAATAACATCATCGGGTTTTAAAGCCCCTTCAAACAATAAAAACAACCCGCTAACAAAGTTACTAATGACTTCTTTTAAACCGAAACCAATACCCACAGATAAACCACCAGTAATCGCAGCTAACGCAGTAGGACTAATACCAACATAACCAAAAATAAGCACTATTCCTAATCCAATTAAAAAGTAACGCAGCACTAAGGAAACTGATTGAACAGCCCTTTGATCGGTGCGTATTTCCTTAGCAAAAAGGTAAATTAATACCTTTTCCACAAGAGAACATCCCGTTATCCAAAAATAAAGTCCACCAACGGTAACAATAATATCTCCTAATGTTACTGACTGATCAAATAATGGGAAAAAGGAAACACGAAATATTGTGTCAAAATCAGTTATGATATGGATAATATGTAAAATAACTAAGAAAGAAAATAGAGGAGCAAAAAAGCGATGATGATAATGTTCAACTGTCTTATGATTGAATAAAGCATAAAGAGTCACTAAAAAAAATCGATAAAATATATATATCCATAACAGATGAATCGTATCAATTAAATACCCAGCAAACCACTCTTGCTTGAAAAAAATAAATTTCCATAAACTAATAGCAATTAAACTAACAGTTGGAAAAAGAAGATAGTAAAATAGAGCAGCCATAATCTGTTGATAATAGCATTCTTTATTTTTTTCTTCAAAGTAAGTAATATCAGGAAATCGCTGTTTAAATTTGTACCATAACCATTGAGAAATAAGAAACATCAGAACAAGGGTAATGGTAATTGCAAATAATTGTAATTGAACAGCCGGACGTTGTAAAATAACTATCATTTTTAACCATTCCTCCCAAAAATAACTGGGATCAAGTATCAAGTTTTTATTCATAGATGTTCCCTACTACCTTTAATTAAATTGAGCATTTACGGCTGTTTGAATTTGGAAAGCAGCCTGTTCTGGTGTCATTTCTCCTGCTATCACTTGGTCATAGAGAAAATAACCATATTCAAAGATAGCTTGATTTTTCTCTAGTTGATCCAAAGATACAATAATCCCTGTTTTAGATTGTTCAAATAATACCGCTTGCCGAGGAAACAAACTAGCATCAACCTGAGCATTTTTATTCACAGGAATGAGAAAGGCTGCTTTAACCTGTAATTGTTGTTGGTATTGAGCATTGGTTAAAAACTGAGCAATTTTTAACGCTAATTGATGTTGATTTTCACTAGAAGCCCGATTAAAAATAAAACCAACTGTCCATAACGGAGGAGTGGCTGGCTGATTTTCTCGACCCGGTAATAAAGCAATGCCTAAATTATTGGTTCCTAATGCTTCACTAAGCAAAGGTAGCCAACCTGATGAACAAGTCATGTAAGTTAACCTCCCCTCAATAAAGGCTTTTTGTAGGGTTGCAACATCCTCAATCAAATAAAAATTAGGTTCATGTTGGGCATTTTTTAGCCATTGCATCCACTGTATCCAACCTTGATTTTCTCCTAAAATAATGCGCCCTGATTCATCAAATAATTGACCCCCAAACGCCCCTGTCCCCCAAAATGCAGTATCCAACTGAGAATGCAGTCCCACTGAATAACCTCGACGAGCTTGTAGAATTAACTCATCTAAGGTTTTGGGAATTTCTTGTGCTTTGTTTTTGTTATAACAAAGGACTTGGGTTGCTAAACGTACAGGTATGGCATAAAGTTGATCTTGATAGCTAACTTGTTGCAGGGTTTCTGGTCGAAACTGAGATAAATCGACATCCTCTTTATCTAAACTTTTTAAGTAACCTGAACGAACCAGTGGAGAAATTTTGTCGTTGATTAAAGAAACCGCAAAAATATCTGGACCGGCACCTCTGACAATTTCTTGACTAAACTTAGATAATTGTTCATCAGGTAACACAAACTTCAGTGATATTTTTACACCAGGATTGAGTTTAGTAAACAGTGTCATAGCATCACTAACAATGTCCTCAAAATAAGCACTTTGTTCTTCTGTGAGTCCTAGAGGAATTTCTGTCCAAACTAAAACTTCTCCTTCTAGGGATGTTTGGGTAGTTTCAAAATTATCAATTTGATTACTAGCGCAACCGTTGATTAATAATAGGATGATTAATAGGATACTTAAGAATAAATATTTAGTTCTCATTGTTAATTATTTTATTTAAGAAGGAGTTCAGAATACAGGAGTCAGGAGAGAAATAGTAACTCAGTTTTTTAGGCTATAATAATTAGGATACCTATGTTACAGTGAATGAATAAGAATTGATGTTTTTGATCAAGCAGTTCCCGTTATTGAATTCCAAAGTCCCAGAGGAATCTATGAATGGCGTTTTAATACTGAGTGTTGAGATGTGAAGTTGCAATTTTTTGATCCTGAAAATGGTCTTGGGGTGAAACACAGACAATAATGAGAATACATAATATGATTATGTTCGCATGGTCTAAATTGTCTTTATTTGCTTTAAAAAGCTTTTAAATAATCTCCCTTGCAGCCCAAACAAGTAAGTTTTCGATCTGCTGAATTAGCTATCGTTAAGATCTCTAGTGCAACCTCCTCGTCCCCTGCTCCCTGGAGCCTCCTCTGCTCACCTAACTAGATATATTATTCAACCAGATTTCATATTAGGGGGTGTCTCAGTCGTTTATATAAGTTGATGAGAAAATTGTTACGTATATCTTCCCATCGTTACCCAAGAGTGGGATGATAAAGACAAACCTTGGGGCAAATTACAGACCAGGAGTTGCCCACTCCACACTGAATTGTTGTCTTATCGTAGTTTATTTCAAGAAAAATTATGGTCGCTGCTACCCAGTCACTTCAAGAACTTTGTATTAATTCTATTCGTTTTTTAGCAGTTGATGCTGTAGAAAAAGCAAAATCAGGACACCCAGGACTGCCCATGGGTGCGGCTCCGATGGCTTATGTCCTGTGGGATAAGTTCATGCGGTTTAATCCCAAAAATCCTAAATGGTTTAACCGCGATCGCTTCATCCTATCGGCCGGTCATGGCTGTATGTTACAGTACGCTCTCCTTTACTTGACCGGTTACGATAGTGTCACCATTGAAGATATTAAACAATTCCGTCAATGGGGATCTAAAACCCCCGGACACCCAGAAAACTTTGAAACCGAAGGGGTAGAAGTTACTACCGGTCCGTTGGGACAAGGGATCGCTAATGGTGTGGGTTTAGCCTTAGCAGAAGCCCATTTAGCTGCTACCTTCAACAAACCTGATGCTACTATTGTTGATCATTACACCTATGTTATTTTAGGGGATGGTTGCAACATGGAAGGGGTGGCCAGTGAAGCTTGTTCTGTTGCTGGACACTGGGGTTTAGGCAAACTCATCGCCCTCTATGACGATAACCACATTTCTATTGATGGTTCTACGGATGTAGCTTTTACCGAAGATGTGTCCAAACGCTTTGAAGCTTACGGTTGGCACGTTCTTCATGTTGAAAATGGTAACACCGATTTAGAAGCTATTGCTAAGGCGATCGAAGAGGCTAAAAAAGTCACCGATAAGCCTTCGATGATCAAGGTAACTACCACCATTGGTTATGGTTCCCCCAACAAGCAAGACACCGCTGGGGTTCACGGGGCTGCGTTAGGAGCTGATGAAGTGGCCTTAACCCGCAAAAACTTAGGATGGGACTATGAACCCTTCGATATTCCTAAAGATGTTCTTGACCACATGAATAAGGCCATCGAACGGGGTGCTAGTTATGAAGCAGAATGGGAGCAAGCGTTTGCTACCTACAAAACAAAATATCCCACAGAAGCAACCGAGTTTGAACGTTATTTAAGTGGTCAACTCCCCAATGGTTGGGAGAAGGAACTGCCTACATTTACCCCCGATGATTCACCTACCCCCACCCGTAAACATTCTGCTGCTATCCTCAATAAGTTAGCCCCTGTTTTACCTGAATTAATTGGCGGTTCGGCTGATTTAACCCACTCTAACTTAACGGAATTAAAAGTTTCTGGTGACTTCCAAAAAGGACAATACGCTAACCGTAACGTCCACTTTGGAGTGAGAGAACATGGAATGGGTGCTATCTGTAACGGGATGGCTTTACATGGTTCTGGTTTAATTCCCTATGGTGCAACTTTCTTAATCTTTACCGATTATATGCGGGCTTCTATCCGTTTGTCCGCTTTATCCCAAGCTGGTGCTATCTGGGTAATGACTCACGACTCCATTGGACAAGGGGAAGACGGACCCACTCACCAACCCATCGAAACCTTAGCGTCTTTACGCGCCATTCCTGATTTAACCGTTATTCGTCCTGCGGATGGTAATGAGTGTTCCGGTGCTTATAAAATTGCCGTTGAAAAGGCAAAACAAAACGCTCCCACTCTCTTAGCTTTCACCCGTCAAAATGTGCCTCATCTTCCTGGAACCTCCATTGAAGGGGTAACTAAGGGAGCTTACGCTATTGTTGACTGTGATGGAACCCCTGATATTATCCTCATGGGAACCGGTTCAGAAGTTAGCCTTTGTGTCGGTGCTGCTGAAAAATTAACCAGCGAAGGTAAGAAAGTTCGTGTAGTTTCTATGCCTTCCTGGGAGTTATTTGAAGCGCAAGATGAAGCTTATAAAGAGTCTGTTTTCCCCAAAGCGGTAACCAAGCGGTTATCTGTAGAAGCTGGTGTTAGCTTTGGTTGGGCGAAATACGTCGGTAGCGAAGGGGATACGGTAAGTATTGACCGTTTCGGTGCCTCTGCTCCTGGTGGAACCTGTATGGAAAAATTTGGCTTTAGTGTTGATAATGTTTTAGCCAAAGCAAAAGCACTTTTAGGATAATTAAGTCCTAATTCTTGTTATTAATTAATTCAAACCCTCTAAATTTTTAGGGGGTTTTTGTTATTAATTTATAGACGCAACTCTTCTGTAATAGGTTTAGGGATATGCTCATCCATATATAAAGCGATTGTCACTTAAATTAATCCTTGAGCGCGAAGTTTTTTCGACAAAGGAGACTCCCCCGCTTCAGTTTGTAAACGTTCTGCATATTGTTCTCGTCGTTCCATATCAGCATCAATTGTTTCTTGATGATCCCAATAATAAGCTAATGCAGAATGAATTTGACTCAAGCTAAGATGAGGATAATTTTCGTGTAATTCTTGGGGACTCCAATGATAAGCTTTAATTGAAGTAATCAATTCAACAACTTTCATGGTAGTTCCAGAAATAATAGGAATACTACGTTCATCTAGTTGTATATATTTATATTCGGTAGCTATGAGTGTCATGATTTTTTTATTCTCGATAAATATCTTTTCTGTGTCCAATAAGTCTTATAGTAACAAGTTTCTGTTTATGGTCACTCACGAACTATTATCACGAGTTACTTGAGAAATCCCTTTCTTTCTCTTTCAAGAATGCCAAGCTTGATAAAATTCAGGATAGGTTAAGGTTTGGGCGCATTTCCACATAATTCGATAAAATGTGTAATATGGGCTCTTTCAACAATATGGGATTACTAATGGACTTTAATCTGACTAACTTACTCAAATTACCCAACATAACAGTTTTAAGTTGCCAACAACAAGAAGGATTTATTTGCCTAAACTTAGAGTTTTTCAATGAAGGAATTATAGAATTAACCGTGGAACAAGTCAGTATAACGGAGGAATTAAGTTGTGAACAAGTCCAAAATATTTTTTCAAGAAAAGCAGAGCAAAAAAATCGATTTCTTGTTTGTGTTTTAGATAATAACCAATGGTCAAATAAACATCCGATAGAGATAACGTATCATATCGTTGTACAATTGTTTCAGGAGAAGCACCATCAAGAAAAGAGTTTATTACTAATTCTAATAATAGCCTTGAGTTTCCTACTCTAATAGCTCCTGATGGCTCAACTTTTATAAACTGTAGATCAGCTATATTTGGTAAGGCTTTTAATCCCATGATAAATAAGAATAAATACTTTCTTATCTTAGCGCAATCCCTATTTTAACTTCCATAACTAATAACTGAAGCAGTTGGCGATCGCAGAATCGTCGGGTGAGGGAAAAGGAAGCTAGATGAAAAGGTCTCAAACGTAAATTAGGTAGAACTGTTGTTTTAGATGAAGTCTCTAGGGGAGATGCAGAAATTGCCTTAAAACGATTGGAAATCCTCAATAACTTTCCCTTGCTTGAACTTAATGATAAAGTACGTCAGTTATCAGCACAGTTTCTTATGAAAAGTAATCTTCCTCCTAAAGCTTCTGATGATGCGGTTCATATTGCAACAGCGACGGTTCATGGACTCGATCGAAAAGTGGTAGAAAAGTAGTCAGTTTATCACCTCAACAAAAGTAAAAAAATCCCCCCCAACTTAACAAAAGTTGAGGGGGAAAAGGATAACAAGACAGTGATCTTAGTAAGCGTCTTGTAACTCGTAAAAGTCGGGGGAAACATAATCTTTTCGTAAGGGCCAACCGATCCAATCTTCGGGCATCAAAATGCGTTTAAGATCGGGATGACCATCGTAGATAATGCCATACATATCATAACTTTCCCGCTCTTGCCAATCGGCTGCTTTCCAGATCCAATAAACAGAAGGAACATGAGGGTTATCTCTGGGTAAAAACACCTTGAGACGTACCTCTTCAGGCGTGTCACAATTATCCTTAACTTTGATCAAATGATAGAAGCTAACCAGTTCTTTTCCTGGGCCTAAATCATAAGCTCCCTGACATTGTAAATAATTAAAGCCGTAGGCGTACAATGCAGTGGATAAAGGGATCAAAAAGTCTGGGGAAACTTTAATTAACTCGATCCCTAAATGATCCGGTTCAAGCAACTCGTGATCAAAGCCATTTTCCGTTAACCAACTGGACACCGGACCTGCTTCTACGATCGCACCTTCTTCTTCTTTTTCTGGCGCGTTTTCTGGGGTATTTTCATCAACCATCTTATGCTTCCTCCTTCTGTTTCTGGGATGCTAAAGCGGGGGGAACTTCCATCCCGATCGCCTCGGTCAATTCTTTGGGAGGTGTTTGACGGGTAGGGGTAGCTAAATATTTCCCGGTCAAAATGGGAGAAACTGCTTTCATGTTATGAGGAGTGCTATAGTAACGGTGAGTTTGTTCCATTACTGTAGCCCGTTCTTGAATCGTCTCATTAGAAACTTTTTTACGCAGTTTGATGATGGCATCAAAAATGGCTTCAGGACGGGGAGGACAACCCGGAATATACACATCCACAGGAATTAATTTATCCACACCCCTAACTGCGGTTGTCGAGTCGCTGCTAAACATTCCCCCAGTAATAGTGCAAGCACCCATGGCGATGACATATTTAGGATCAGGCATTTCTTCATATAGCCGTACCAACGCAGGAGCCATCTTCATAGTAATCGTTCCCGCAGTGATGATTAAATCAGCTTGTCGGGGGCTAGAACGGGGGACAAGACCAAAACGATCAAAATCAAAGCGAGAGCCGATGAGGGCTGCAAATTCGATGAAACAGCAAGCGGTTCCGTACAATAAAGGCCACAAGCTGGATAATCTCGCCCAGTTATGGAGATCGTCTACGGTGGTTAAGATGATATTTTCTGACAAATCTTGAGTAACTTGGCCACGAGCAGCCGGGTTGAGGATTTTTTCCTGTTGCAACTGCTCTAAGGCGGATAGATCGGAGGTTGGGTTCGGACTCATAAGAGATTAATAATGATCAATGTACAACAATGATAATTGCAAGGTTTTATGACCATTCTAACGCGCCTTTCCGCCAGGCATAAACCAGGGCGACGACTAAAATGGCAATGAAGATCAAAGCTTCGACAAAGGCGAGTAACCCTAAGCGGCTAAACGCAACGGCCCAAGGGTACAGAAAGACGGTTTCTACGTCGAATACCACGAATACCAGGGCAAAGTTAGAGTCGAACTGGTAGTCACCTACCAGAACTCTCTTCAGAACCGTGCGTGAAACTTTCGCTTCACACGGCTCCCGATAATTAGCCTGTTGTTACAGGTACGGTCATTACATCATCTCTTGATTTGATATCATGGCAGTGACGATGTAGAGCTTGTAGATTTTTATAGGTATCCTTTCCGCCTTTTGAGCGGGGGATAATGTGGTCAATTTCTACAAGGTCTTCGGGTGTAAAGTGTTGTTTGCATAGGTTACATCTACCGTTTTGACTTTTTAAGAGCTTAGATACTCTTAAGGGTGTATTAGGGTATTCCCCTTTTCTCTTACTCCAATATTGCCATTGTCCATCATAGGGGGAGGCTTCTGCTTTTACTAGAGGATGATATTTGATTTTGGTAAGTGAATGGTATGTCAAAGCTATGTTTTTGCTTTGAAACGTCCATCTTCCAAAATGACCCTTAGAGAAGTATTTATTTAGTGCCTCTTTTTTCCCTTTCTTACTCCTGCTTATTGCCCATGCTCTTAATTGTTGCCATAGGTGATAGTCTTCTGAACTAAAGGTTTCCTTGCTACTCACTGTTGAGTAGTAGTTACTCCAACCCTTAATTATTGGGTTTAATTTGCCAATTAGGGCATCTTGAGGTGCTTTCTTATAGTCCTTTATAACTTGTTTAATGGCTTCATGGTGGGCTTTTATTGCCTCCGAACTTGGTTTTATGATTGTCTTAAATCCAATGAGTCCTAATCCTTTGGGTTTTTTACCAGAGTGGTGCTTACCTACAGGGTATGACCTTACATTGAGTCCAAGGAAGTTAAAACCAGCTTTTTCTTGTTTACCGTCGATATCTATGTCATTTAATGTATGACATATTCTGGTTTTCTCAGGTTTTAATTCTAAGCCGATTTTTTCCAACCATTTACCTATTAGTTCTTTGCAATGGTTAATGACTTCTAATTCTCTATGGAATACTACAAAGTCATCAGCGTATCTGATAATTTTAGGTTTGTAGTTCAAGATTTGTTTACCGTTTCTCATTATAGAGTTAGGAAAACTTTTCTCAATATCCCTAATCAATCCATCTAAGGCGATGTTTGCTAACAAGGGGGATATTACACCTCCTTGCGGTGTACCACTATGGGTGTTATCAAATACTCCTTTATCCATTACTCCAGACTTTAACCATTGTTTGATGATTGGTCTAAAGTATGGGATATCCATTTTATTTAGCAGACTGTTATGGTCAATCTTGTCAAAACACTTGGCTATCTCAGCATCCAACACATATTTAGGAACATACCTAATTTGATTGAAAATTGCTGTTATAGCGTCGTGAGTTGAACGTCCTGGTCTGAAACCGTAAGATGTTCCCTCAAATTGGGCTTCCCAATGTGGTTCCATACAGAACTTGACTAGACATTGCATTGCTCTATCACGGATAGTAGGTATTCCCAAAGGACGTTTTTCATCTTTTCCTGGTTTTGGAATCCATACCCGTCTGAGGGGTTTAGTTTTATATCCATTGAGGTTTAGACTTAAGGCCAGGGATATACGTTGTTGTGGTGTGGTGACTTTTTTGCCATCTACACCAGCCGTTTTCTTGCCTTGATTATCCTGGGTTACTTTTCTTACCGCTAGGAGTTTTGCGTAGTAAGATTTGGACAACAATTTTTGAAGTTGACGAGCCTTTACTTTGTTACCCGACTTAACCGCTTGAAAAATCTGTTTTTGTAACTTAAACACTTTCCTCTGGACTTTTGCCCAATTGATAGTGTTCCATTCAATCCTAGTATTTAAACTGGCTTCTGACATTTTCATTACTATTTGCTAGTTTTTCATCTAATTAACGTCGTGATACGTCAGCATATCCATATCCATTACAGATAGGCGTTGGCTTCTTATCACTTCCTACACCCATGTATCATGCGCTTCAAGTTTGTGACTACTCATCGTTTCGACCTTTGATGAGAGATTACATGGGGTTTTCTCGTTCCTTCTGTTCTGGGTTTTATCTGGTTTTAGGTTTCTCCTTTCCCCCTGACTACTTTTGAGAGTCTATGTGATTGAAAATATGAGTTCATCACCTTTGGTCATGTTCATTTTGAACGCAGCGTATCAGACAAAGTTTCGCTACTTCCGCTATTCTAGAGGGTTCAAGACAGAGATTCGTTTCCTAACCATTTCCAGTTGACTAGAGAGGATTTTCTCTTTTGTCTAGAGAATTACTCCCGTTCATCCCTGCTTCATTTGAGAGGTAACTAACCTGTCAAATGAGGGAAGTGTCTTCACTCTCAGAAAGAATTTCCTTCTTTTGACTCTGAGTGGAACTACCATTTGTTCACAGAACAGAAAGTTATTAGGTTTTCTAGGTACAAGTGCTGTTCGGTTATTCCTATTTAGCTTGTTCGGTAATCCGTCTGTGAGTTTTATCTAAACTTTGACGTATTTCCTTATTCTCTTGTATCAATGAGTAATACTACTCATTAGATTTATGACCTTTGTTGTCTATTGACCTCCTTTGAGGATTGCCTATAAAGGGGTTCAAAATTCCTTCAGGTCATTTCATACCTAATCCTTGTTTATAAGCCCTTAGAGAGCCATTTCGCAAGGAACGAGTCGCACCATATAATAGCGGATATTGAATTGAATCCAAGCCCCGCCAATAGGTTCCATTCCTGACTCGTAGGTGGTTAGTCTTTCGGGTCCACCCCCACTAGGCCGTAAAATTTTGGAAGCGGTTAAAGCGAGAATAGGGATTAAACTACAAGCGAGTAGAAAACCCAGTACATATTCGTAACCATTGAGAACAAACACTGTTTTTGATTAACTCCTCTCGATGTTCTAATTTTCCTAATCTCTATTAAACCGTAAAGTCTGATAAAATAACCCTAAGAAAGTGTTGGTATGTCATTGCTGCTTATCAAAGCTTAAGTCAGTTAATATTTAGATTCATATGATCTGCTTGTAGTTCAAGTCGTGTACCACAATCTATACATCTACCCCCCTGCTCAAAATGCCACTTTCTTACTGCTTGCCAACATTTTCGTTTAGGAAAGTGTTTCTGAAATGTTTTTTTACTAGCAATGGATGTACCCACCTGTGATGGGTTTAAATGACCTAAGACTAAAGAAGTTACTTCCTTATATGTAACTAGATTATTCTTGATCAGATCATGAAGTAAACTCTGCCAGTCTTCTTCAGACCAGTTTTGACTATTGGTTGGATGTAATTAAGTATTAAAAATTGGATATGCAAGTAGAAGAAATAGCGAATAAACTAATTAGTAACTTTCAAAAAAAGACCCTAACACAATGGCAACCATCCAATGATTTAATCGCAAATTTACATAACTATATTGCTTTGTTTTCTGAGGAAGCATTTAAACCGATGGCGGTAATTAATAAGGAGCTATTATTTATCATTAATGATAGACTTGACTTGAATAAAAAAGTTTATCGTTTTTTTATAGATAAAGCTGCTTATAAAGGTTTCATATTTAATTATCATCAAAAACTTCAAATTAAAAATACTCTTAATTATCCTGAGACTAATTTAGTTGATTGGTATTTTCGTCATATTGGAGAAGATTATGAATTAATTGATATATTACAAGAAATTGAAAATAGAAAAAATAAAAAATTTATCGACCTAGATAAATATCTTAACCAAGATCCCAAATTTAACTTAATTATTGCATCTATATTTTGCTCATATATTTATTATATTTTCTACGAAAAAGATGTCCATCAGATTCTTAACCAAGATTGTCGAAAAAAGTATCTTAATAATTATTGGCAACATTTAAAGTATTTTCATGGTTTACATTTGATAATGAAAAAATTATTGTTTTTTCTGATATGGGTAAAAAAATATTAATTTTAAGTAGTTATATAAGTTTTATGTGTCGTTATATAGGATTTAATCATTTAGGTAATGTTGCTTGGGATAAAGGAGAAATTGAAGGCAATAGAAATTTTAATCAAGGAAATTACTCACCTTATTATCAAGCACCACATAATTGCTGGGAACATATCTTAATTTTTTCCAAAGGAAATCCTAGCTTTGACATAACGAAAATGCCAAAAATTATCAAGGAACAACCAATTACTAAAATGGTAAAGGGAAAAAATATTTATGGGCATACTGCGCCTTTTCCTGAAAAAATTCCTAGTTTACTATTCTCATTGATTACTAAAGATGAAATTATATTAGATCCTTTTGCGGGTAGTATGACAACAGGAAGAGTCGCTCTTAAATATGGGATAAAATCAATCAATATTGAACTACATAAATACTATTGTGATTTAGGGTTGAAGCTATTAGAAAACCAACTATCTAAAAATTTACAAGGAAGTTTATTTTAAGCATTAATAGTAGGCAACATTTCAATTTGTCTCTAAATGTCAGGGATCATATCCATTAATCCACGATCGCTGTCCAGTTCTATACAACGTGACCCATTCTTTAGATTGAGCATAATGATAATTTGGTTTAATAAACTTAACAGAGATTTCTGATGCTGAAAAAAACCTTGACCATTCAGGCGATCGCTGCTTTATTCCCTAACCTCTAATCAAACTGCTACGCTATAAATGAATAATCGTCTTTGCGAAAGAGTGGCTAATCACAATGGGACTCAAAAATAACTCTCGCTTTTTACGTCTTCCCCCTGTCGGTAGTTTAATCTTGATGGGAGTTGGGGTGATTTTCCTCATCTATCTTATCTACTATTACACCAATCGTTCTGATAACGAAGTCCCCATTCAACCCTATAGCGAGTTCTTAGAAAAAGTGGAAGATGATAAAGTCGCTAGAGTTAAGATAGGCAACCGTTTAATCCTCTATCAACTGAAGTCCTTATCGATCCTGTCTCCTTCTGAAGACTTATTACCCTTACCAGAAACCCCTCTAGACAACTCCAGTAACTCCCGTAACCCGCTTCACGGATCAACTGCTTCAACCCTCTCTCAAGCGAAACCTTCAAGGAATGTAGGACAAGTTTTAGCTACCATTCCTATCAACGATCCCAATTTACCCACCTTACTCAAAGAAAAAGGTATCATTTTTGAAGCAGCCCCACCTCCGCAAAATAGTTGGGTAAGTACCCTTCTCGCTTGGGTTATTCCCCCTTTGATCCTGGTGTTAGCCATGCAATTTTTACTGTACCGTAACGAAGATCGGGGATCGTTGGCGTTTAGCAAAAGCAAGGCTAAAGTATATGTAGAAGGAGAAACGGCTAGAATTACCTTTGCAGATGTAGCTGGGGCCGAAGAAGCGAAAACCGAATTAGTAGAAATTGTGGAATTTCTCAAAAACCCCGATCGCTTTAGTCGCATTGGTGCCAGAATACCCAAAGGGGTGTTATTAGTCGGTCCGCCGGGAACGGGAAAAACCCTGTTAGCCAAAGCGGTTGCAGGGGAAGCGGATGTTACCTTTTTTAGCATTTCTGCCTCAGAATTTGTCGAATTATTTGTAGGAACTGGGGCCGCAAGAGTAAGAGATTTATTTGATCAAGCCAAAAAACAAGCCCCTTGTATTATTTTTATCGATGAATTAGATGCCATTGGCAAGTCTCGTAGTGGAGGGAATGGTATCAGTGGTAGTAACGATGAACGGGAACAGACTTTAAACCAACTGTTAACAGAGATGGATGGCTTTGCTGTGGGGGATGCCACAGTTATCGTTTTAGCAGCCACCAACCGCCCAGAAACCCTCGATCCCGCATTGTTACGACCGGGCCGTTTTGACCGTCAAGTGTTGGTCGATCGCCCCGATCTTGCAGGAAGACTGGCTATTTTAGAAGTGTACGCCCAACGGGTAGAAATTGACCCCGATATTAACCTCAAAGATATTGCTACCCATACACCCGGGTTTGCTGGGGCTGACTTAGCTAATTTAGTGAATGAAGCAGCCTTATTAGCAGCGAGAAATCAACGGGAATATGTTACCCAAGCGGACTTTAAAGAAGCTATAGAAAGGGTTGTGGCTGGTTTAGAAAAGAAAAGCCGTGTTTTAGGGGATCAGGAGAAGAAAATTGTAGCTTACCATGAAGTGGGCCACGCTTTGATAGGGGCCGTCATGCCAGGAGGCGGTAAAGTTGCAAAGATTTCCATTGTTCCCAGAGGGTTATCTGCGTTAGGTTATACCTTGAAAATGCCTACAGAAGACCGTTTTCTAATAAGTGACACAGAATTTCGCCAACAAATTGCTATGTTATTAGGGGGACGGGCCGCAGAAGAGATCGTCTTTGGTAGCGTTACCAATGGCGCATCTGGAGATTTACAAAAGGCTACGGATATCGCTGAACGCATGGTAACCACTTATGGTATGAGTAAGGTACTCGGACCGTTAGCTTATGATAAACGACAACAGGGGAATTTTTTGGGGGGTGGGGTTAACCCTCGCCGTTTGGTGAGTGAAGAAACGGCAAAGGCCATTGATGAAGAGGTTAAACAAATTGTCGATTCAGGCCATCAACAAGCTTTATCTATCCTCAATCATAACCGCGATCTCTTAGAAAAAATTTCTCAACAATTGTTAAATGTTGAAGTGATAGAAGGGGAAGAACTTCATCAACTTCTTAATCAAGTAGAAGACCCCAGTAACCAGTGATAAAGGTTTTTAATTAGGTGTATCAAGATTTTAGTGAGTTCAGTGTGGGAAGTGTGGGAAGTGTAGGGGGAATTTTTATTTTTCTGGTTAGTCTATCCCTATGAAAACTGCTGTAAGGAGACGATTAACAAAACTATAGCTTACTCGAAAACGATCTGCTAGTTGTCCGGTGAATTCGTCGGTATTAATTTTAGTTTCTATAATTTTGGTATGAATATCTCTTGAATACGGCTTCATTTTGAGTTGGAACTAATATTTTCTAGTTTTCCTTACTTTAATCTATCCAATTGAAAACCGCTATAACACCTGCCTCCTGCCTCAAGCCTTAACTTCTTGTACCACACTAAGTCGAAAACTGCTGTAGTATGAGACGGCTTAGCAACGGTAAGTTGTCTATAAATTATTTTGTGTTGAACTCAAGTCAACAATTTTTTAATTCTTTTCAAAAGAAAGTTCAAATTTATAAAAAATAAACAATTCAATTCAAGTATTTTAACTGATAACAATACCGTAGTATTTCCCATGACCGTCCCTAAGAATCAGAATTATAAATTAATTATATTCTTATTCAATTGGGACGGTCAAAACTAATGATTAATGCTACTTTAGACACTGCTCAAGAATTACTTGAAGTGGGTAGAAAAATGCCAGGAACTGATGGTAACGATACCATTTCTGGAGGTGAAGGTAACGATACTATTTGGGGTGGTAATGGGGATGACTCCCTCTCAGGAAATGGAGGAAACGATAAAATTATTGCTAGTCATGGAAATGATCGGGTTTCTGGTGGAGAAGGGAATGATCGACTTTGGGGAAATAATGGCAATGATATAGTCTCTGGTGATGAGGGAGACGACACTATAAGAGGTGGAATGGGAGAAGATATCCTTGATGGAGGAGATGGCAATGATCGCCTCATCAGTCGTAGTGATGCAGGAGAACCGGATATTGCCCAACAAACTAATGAATCTAAAGTTTATCCCGATCAACCCTTTCTAGAAGCTGATGATACCTTAATTGGGGGATCGGGAGGGGATACTTTCCGCTTTGAACTGTTAATTAATGCCAAAGATGAGATTGTTGAAAAACACGCCGATCCCATCACGGGTAAAGTAAACTGGGAAGCAGTTGCCCATGAAAATGATAACGTTCATGATCACTGGGTTGATAGCATTGGTAATGATGTCATTTTAGACTTCAATAAAAGTGAAGGGGATAAGATTGAAATTGCTGGTCATACTGTAGAAGTCAGTAAAATTGAGTATATTGATGTTAATAACGATGGCAACCTAGAATCCATTATTCACTTAATCAGTAATCAAGGGGCGAATGGTGGGGCCCACAACCAAGATGAACTAGGAACCATTACTGTTCATGGCGATCTCGTTGAAGCGTCGGACTTAAGGGTGAATGCTGGGGTTTTCTATGGGGCTTTTAAGTCCATTTATAATACGGTTGGAACGGATGAAGATGATCCTATTTCTGGTACCGATCGTAACGACACCATTGATGGTGGAGATGGTAATGACTCCCTCTCAGGACAAGCTGGTAATGATAGAATTTCTGCTGGCCATGGAGATGACTTAGTATCGGGTGGAGATGGAAACGATAAAGTTTGGGGAAATACAGGAAATGACACTCTCTCTGGAGATGATGGGGATGATCGCCTCTCTGGTGGGGATGGGGATGATATGCTTTCAGGAGACAGTGGTAATGATAAACTTTGGGCTGATGCAGGAAATGA
>JAAUYD010083347.1_pt1 | contig 48210 bp, 39 predicted proteins | sample 7278101 | NCBI WGS metagenome assembly JAAUYD01 (sample SAMN14350128, study PRJNA611818) | marine sediment metagenome | isolation source: surface marine sediment (0.6m) | place: French Polynesia: Moorea | collected 2018-08
ACGTGTCAAAATCCCCCTAACCCCCTTTTTCAAGGGGGAGATCCTTTACCCGGCATAAAAATAGCAAAAATCGCGACATTTGCCCTTAACCGAATGCCATTGCCCCTTTGCCAAAGGGGGAGGACTATTAGATGGGCCAATTGGCCCTTGGGGATAGTTCGATCGGGCTCTCCTTGCCCGCTAGTAAATCCAAGTACCCGGCATAGGCGATCATGGATCCATTATCCGTGCAGTGGCTGGGGGGTGGCAGGTATAACTGAAGATCGAGTTCGTCGCAGACCTCGGCGCAGTGTTGCCTCAGCCCTTTGTTGGCAGCCACACCGCCTGTGAGGACCACGCGCGGGATCTGATACCTACGCGCGGCCAAGGTGACTTTGCGAACGAGGATTTCTACGACGGCTTTCTGGAATCCCCGGGCAATGCAGCGCACATCGGTTGGGGTTGGCGCACGGCCCAAGCCCTTTACGTACTGGGCCACAGCAGTCTTTACACCGGAAAAGCTAAACTCAAAGGACCGGCGGTCTCTCAGTGCCTGGGGAAATGGGACCAACGGACCCTCCTCGGCGGCCAAGCGATCGATGACAGGTCCCCCTGGATACCCCAGCCCGAGCATTTTGGCCACCTTGTCGTACGCTTCCCCTGCAGCGTCATCCCGCGTCGATCCCAAACAGGAAATTTCAGTATCGCTTTCGACGAGATAGACGCCGGTGTGCCCCCCGGATGCGAGCAATGCCATGTAGGGAAATGCCGGACGGGGGATATCGTCGGATTTGATGCGCGCCGCCAGTAGGTGACCGCGCAGATGGTTTACACCGATAAAGGGTTTGTCACAGGTCGCGGCGAGGCTCTTTGCTACCTGCAGGCCGACGAGCAATGCGCCGAGCAGGCCTGGACCTGCGGTCGCAGCGACCCCGTCCACATCTTCGATTTGCAGTCCGGCCCGACTGAGGGCGGCTCGAATAATGGGCACTACCGCTATCATGTGCTGTCGGCTCGCAATCTCGGGAACCACACCACCGTACGGGGAATGGACGTCGACCTGGCTCGCTACCACATCCGCGAGCACTTGGCCGTCTGCTACGACCGCGGCAGCTGTTTCATCGCAAGAAGATTCAATGCCGATAACTCTCATTGTGCTACTAAATCAAATCCCTCGGGCCTAACACGCAGCCCTTTTACAGGTCGGGAACCTATCATAGGGGGGCCAAGTGGGCAAAAGGGTCAGCGGAATCTTCTTTAATGCAGCGGGTGCTTACGGGGGCTTTGGCCTAATACTGCTTTGCAATCGCTTTTTTGATTTCAAGATGATAAAGTCGATTAGAGAATATAATGGTCGAAATCTCATCAACGGTTACAAAGGCGCTTCTCAAAGGCATTTCAAAATACGGTGTGGACGCGGCTGCAGTGATGGCGGCTGCCGGTATTGACGAGAATCTGATATCGGATCCAGACGCCCGCATCAGCTTTGACCGCCACAAGACGATATGGGAAGAAGCAGCGCGGCAATCAGGGGACATCTATATTGGCCTTCACGTGGCCGAGTCAGTCCCGATCCGCGAGCTCGGCATTGTCGTGCACCTGATCACCGCATGTGAAACGGTCGGCAAGGCACTGGAAAAATTTCTCTATTATCAAGCGCTCCTAGACTCTTCTTTCAATGCTACTTTGGATTCTGGAAAAAACCAGACCTACTTGGCTTTTAGTTCAAATCTGCCCCCTTGGGTCCTTCCAAGACAGATGGCAGAAGCGTCCATGGCCCTCTATCAGCGCGGTCTTTCCGAGTTGCTGAGTCCGGCAATACAGCCCATCGCAGTGGAATTTCAGCACTCGGCACCCCTGAGTATCGCAGAGCATATCCGGATTTTTGGCGCGCCCGTGCGATTTGATCGCCCCAGAAATGCACTCGTATTTGAATCTCATCTATTGAATCTCAAAATCCCTGGATCGAATCCCAAGCTATTGGCCGTTTATGAACAGCAGGCCAAACAAATGCTCAGCACGCTTCCCAAAAGCGATCCCCAGGTACAAGAAGTTCGACGTGCGATTTTCGAGGCCCTGAGTTCAGGCGACCTGGCAATGAGATCCATTGGAAGAAAGTTGGGAATTTCCCAAAGCAGTCTGCGCGCTAGGCTCGCCAAGCAGAACTTGACCTATCGCTATTTGCTCTTCACCATGCGTCGAGACCTGGCATTATCCTACTTGGAGAACAAGCAGTGGACCATAACGGATATTGCGTTTATTTTGGGATTTTCCGACCCGTCGGCCTTCAAGCGCACCTTCAGGCGATGGACCGGCAAGACGCCGAGCGAATATCGCCGCATGTTGTTCGAGTAGCGGGTTCCCTCTTTTTTGCCTTCACGGGTTCATGGTAGGAACGCAGCCATGCTCGAGATTCAGAACATAACGTTTCGAATCGGGGGGCGAACGCTTTTTGACAATGCCTCGGCCCATATTGCCGCCGGGTACCGAGTGGGCGTGGTGGGCCGCAACGGCACAGGCAAGACCACCCTGCTTAAGCTGATTCTCGGCGAGCACGAGCTCGACGGGGGAGGGATTCACGTTCAGGCCAACTGCAGTGTCGGCGTGGTGGCCCAGGAAGCCCCGGGGGGGGATCAGACGCCCCTGATGGCAGTGCTGGCCGCTGATACAGAGCGCGCGGCCCTGCTGGCAGAGGCAGATATGGCCGAGGATCCGGTCCGCATTGGAGACATCCATACGCGCCTCGTCGATCTGGACGCCCACCAGGCGCCGGCTCGGGCAGCGGCCATTCTCGCTGGGCTGGGGTTTGACAATGAAGCACAGCACCGACCCCTTAAGACGTTTTCCGGTGGCTGGCGCATGCGGGTTGCCCTGGCCACGGTACTCTTTCTCAAACCCGATCTCCTCCTTTTGGACGAGCCCACGAATCACCTGGACCTGGAATCAGCCCTTTGGCTCGAGCGTCATTTGCAAACCTACCCGGCCACCCTGATCGCGGTGAGCCACGACCGCAATCTATTGACCCACACCGCGGATCACATCCTCCACCTCGATCAAAAGAGGTTGGAGATGTTTGCGGGGGGGTATGATGTGTTTGAGAGAACCCGGTTGGCGAGACTCGCTCAGACTGAGGCGCTGCGAAAGCGACAGGAGGCGGATCGAAAGCGTATCCAGTCCTTCGTCGACCGCTTTCGCGCTAAGGCCACCAAGGCGCGGCAGGCCCAGAGTCGCTTGAAGTTGCTCGAGCGCATGGCTCCGATCGCGACCATTGCCGATCCGTCCGGCGTTGTTTTTCGATTCCCAACCCCCACCCCGGCATCCTCGCCCTTGGTGCGATTGGACGGGGTTGCCGCTGCCTATGCCCCAGATCGAGTGGTGCTCACAGACCTTCATCTGAGCGTGTTTGCCAGAGACCGCATCGCCCTGCTCGGCACCAACGGCAATGGCAAGACAACCCTGGCGAGGCTACTGTCTGGAAAGCTGCAGCCCCACTCGGGCCAGATATTTCGGTCGTCAAAGGTACGCATCGGGTATTTTGCCCAAGACCAGCTCGATCGACTGGACCCCAGCCTGACCTCCCTGGCCCAACTTGGGCATTACCTAGAAGATGCATCCCCAACTGCTGTCAGGGGTTGGCTTGGTCGCTTCGGCCTTGGCCAGGAAAAGGTAGAAATCCCCATTGCCGCACTGTCTGGCGGTGAAAAAACCCGTCTCGCACTGGCCATCTCAGCCCTGTCCAATCCCAACCTCCTGATCCTCGACGAGCCGACAAATCATCTGGACATGGACGCCAGGAAAGCGCTCATCGAGGCCTTGACGGGTTACGCCGGTGCCATCGTCTTGATAAGCCACGACCGTCATTTGGTGGCGGCAACCGCGGATCAGCTCTGGTTGGTGGCAGGCGGAACAGCAGCGGCGTTTTGGGGTGATTTAGACGACTACCAAAACCAGCTGACAGAATCCCGACGGGCCTCGAAAAGTAGAAAGAACCCAGAAAAAAAAGACCGCAAAGAGGAGCGCAAATCCCGTGCGATGACCCGCCAGAAGCTCGCCCCCATTCGCGACCGCGTCTCCCAGGCAGAGGCGCGTCTGACCGCACTCACCGAGGAAAAGGGATCCATCGATGCAGCCCTGTCAGACCCGAGCACATACAAAGATGCTCCTGAAAGGATCGGCGAGTTAACCAAGCGGCAACAAATTCTGGAGCGGGAGATTGCCAAGGCAGAAGACGACTGGCTTGACGCTACCACCGCGCTGGAACACGCCCTTGAGGAGGATCAGTAAAGTCGATTTTTCATATTTTTCCTTATCTTTATTAACAGAAAGCGCTTACTTGGGATATTTCTTATTGTTTTATCCCTGTTATACGCGGTTGACAGTATACAAATATCAGGGTTAAACTAATATCATGGATCGCGATATACAGACTATTTTGCTTAGAGACAACCCCTGGATTGAAGCGACGTCGCAGCTTTCTACCTGGTTGAGAGAGCATCTCCCTTCGCCCTACATTCCACGGCACACTGAGGTTGAAAATTCCCCAATATGGTCGAATGCATCAAAGGCACACTTGGTGATCGGGCCACGCCAGTCTGGCAAAACCACACTCATCTGGTCCCTTCTCGCCAGCCTGCAGCTACCGACAGTTTTCATCGACTGTGAGATTCCATTACTCAGATCCATTTGTCAGGCCGCCCCCCTTTTTTTGGATGCAATGGATCAACTTGTCGGCCACTCGGTGGCACTATTTTTTGATGAAGCCCAGCATTTAGAAGAAGCTGGGATATTCGTCAAAGGTCTCGTGGACAGGAGGCCCGCCGCACCAATCTTTGTCAGTGGTAGCGCTGCGTTTCACATGGAGGCCAAAACAAGGGAATCTCTCGCCGGCAGAGCGATGCGAACAACCCTCTATCCATTTTCCTTGGGCGAGGTTTCAGCCGAAGCGAGTACCAAGCCACCCCTACTTCGGGACCGGGAGTTAAGCAAAAATATCGAACGACATATCATTTATGGCGGCTACCCAGAAGTATGGCTGATGCAAAATCCAAAACTGCTACTTACGGAACTTGTAGAGGCCCTGGTCAGCCGAGATGCCAGCGACTTTTTCAAAATCGCCCGTCCCGATGCATTCAGAAAACTGCTGCGTCTGGCAGCACTGCAGGTCGGTAATCTGGTCAATATCTCTGAGTGGGCGTCGATTTGCGCAGTGAATCGGGATACCCTCAGATCATATATCGAGATTTTAGAGTCAACCCATGTGGTGCAATTGATCTCTCCGTTTGTCGGTGGTAAACGCGCTGAGCTCAAAGGGCATCCTAAACTATATTTCATCGACAGCGGCATTCGAAATCAATTGGTTGGAGATTTTAATCTTTTGGATGAACGAGCTGACAAGGGTCAACTTCTCGAAGGGTGGGTATTCGGAGAACTCAGGAAAGCGATACCCACAGGAGCAACAATTCATTTTTGGAGAAGCACTTCGGGTGCCGAGGTCGATTTTGTAGTCCAGCATGGCAAAAACATCGCGGCCATTGAGGTAAAGGCGACCCCGCTACAAAGGCCGAAAATAACTCGCTCGGCCAGGAGTTTTCTTACCTCTTATCGGCCCAGATGCCTGTATGTAATCAACACGACACTCGACAAAGATGAAGTCATCGGCAGCACACCCGTCCATTTCAGGCGGCCACATGAGCTCGGCGGTGTTTTTTCATATCTGTGAAAGCGGGGGACGGTGAAACTGTGGCCAGGGACAGAATCGAACTGCCGACACGGGGATTTTCAGTCCCCTGCTCTACCGACTGAGCTACCTGGCCTGCCAGCAAAAAGCGCCTCCCAGTATCTCTACCTTTGCGCACTTGTCAATCTGCCCTGGCGAGGTTTTTTTAACTAAAATGACGATTCCCTGTGGTCATCCCGTCTTAAGGAAGAGACGTCGCGATGATCTGTTTCGTCTCTTAGCTGGAGCGCTTGGGAAACTTGGGAATGAAATCGAGAAAAAACGATAGCCGCTTTATTTTGGTTCCGGCTCGGCCGGGTTAGGAGTTGTCGATGGACCCCACCAATGGTAGATTTTTAATTAACATGTTATTTTCTTTGGCTCCATGACGACCTGCCAAAAATGCGGCGCAGTTTACGACGGTGCTGAGATGTTTTGCCCCAAGGATGGCACCCGTTTGGCCACCACCCGGGAGGGGCGCGCCCTAAAGTCCGTCCCCCCCGAGCCGGATCCCTTTATCGGCAAGGTTATCCAAGGGCGATATCGGGTCCTCGACCAGCTCGGTGAAGGGGGCATGGGGGTGGTCTACGTGGCCGAACACGTCGAGATAGAAAAAAAGGTCGCACTCAAGATTCTGCGCGACGATTTCTCCAAGCGACCCGAAGTGGTCGAGCGATTCCGCCAGGAAGCCAGGTCTGCCAGCAAGATCGGTCATCCCCATATCGTCGACGTCACTGATTTCGGACAGACAGAAAGCGGCGGTGTATTCTTTGTAATGGAGCACCTCCAAGGCCGGGGCCTATCCGATCTCTTGCGGGGTCAAACAATTCCGGTGGTCCGGGCCGTTCCCATCGTGACCCAGATCGCCCGCGCCCTGCAGGCCGCCCATAAACTGGGTATTGTGCACAGAGACCTCAAGCCGGAAAATATTTTCCTGGTCGAACGGGACGGGCAAGAAGACTTTGTGAAGGTGCTCGATTTCGGTATTGCCAAAATATCGGATCGGGATTCAGATGGCCAGCGCCTCACCAAGACCGGCATGATTTTCGGGACGCCAGAGTATATGTCGCCGGAGCAGGCATCTGGTAAGCCCCTCGATCACCGAGTCGATGTGTATGCCCTCGGCTGCATCATGTTCGAAATGTTCGTAGGCACCGTACCGTTTGACGGCGATTCGTTTATGGCTGTGTTGACCCAGCATATGTTCGAACCAATCCCTATTATCGAGATGGTCAATCCCTATACAGATGTTCCCCAATCCGTGTGCAGGGTGGTGTACAAGGCCATGGCCAAAAACAAGGAGGATCGATACGCAGATATGGCAGAACTCGAATCCGACTTGAATCGCGCCCTCGACGATGCTGGAGATGGGTCGGCACACACCGGTCAAACCGGGTCGGTTCATCAACAAGACCCTTTACCGCTGATCAGCGCTGGCAGTTCAGCCCAGCCGGTCGCGTCGGGTGACACTCGAATGGACTGGGCAGACTCGGCAGATACCTTTTCCACCCCGCAAAAGAAGAAAAAAAACCTACTGGCAGCGGTCGTTATCGGCCTTTTTGCGCTCGCGGCCGGGGTGGCTTATTTATTTGGATTTGGAGACATTGACCATAATACCGCAGATGTCTCGATTGCGGTACCTGCCGCATCCCAATTCGATACGCCAAAGCCGGCAGTGACACCCGCGTCTCCGGCGCCCACACCCGCTGATGCGAACGATACTGTTAAAGCATCGCCTGGGCCGCAACCGGCAGAAGCACACGCGGGTAGTGATGTGGTTGGCCAAAAAGAGAAAATACTGGTCTCGATAACATCCGAGCCCAAAGGGGCTGTGATCAGTGTCCAAGGGATGGGTCAGATATGCTCCACTGCGCCATGCGACGTTGCATTGGAGGCCGGCCTGCCAGTGGAGATTGAAGCAAAGCTCAAGCATCGAAGGGCAAAAATGACGTTCACCCCGTCCGAGCAAAACAAGGCGATTACCTTGGAGCTCAAAAGATCGCGTCCAATATATCGGCCACACAAAAACAAAAGCGGAAAACAGGGTCAATCAGATGTGAGTGAATTGAAGATTCCAGGAATCTTTAAGGATAATTAGGTCGTGTCAAACGAACTCTGTCGCGTGAAGATATTAAATTCCCCCTTGAAAAAGGGGGGCTTGCAAAAGAGGTGATACACGTCACTCCTGCGAAGGCAGGAGTCCATAATTATTCGAAATTAAAAGGGTTTATGGATTCCCGCCCGCGCGGGAATGACCATCTTGGATGATTAACGGGACACGACCTAGCTCCTTGCGAGCTTCGGGTTTATAACATGAACAAAGCCGACGTTCAGAGTACCCTGCTCGGCTGGATTATTCCTCTGGCGATCTGTTTTTCAGTATTGCTGCGACGCAAAAAGGGGCTCCGTCAGCGACTCTTTGTGCTCTTTGCCGGCAATGTCACCCTCTACTATTTCTTTACCTTTCTCTACATCTGGCGGGGAGAGCCGTGGTATGAGCGCATCGCCCTTGGCGTGGCGATTTTGATACCCCAAGGTGGCCTGAGATTCTTCCGCGCTTTTTCTACAGGGGCCCGGGGCATGGGACGCCTCGGCGGGGTCTCTGCGGTGCTCGGGTTGATCCTCACGGCCGCGGTCCTGTATCCCTCGTCCCTGCGTCCGGCAGTGGGCCCTGCGGTCATGGCCTATGTCGGGGGATTCATGCTGGTCGCCATACTGAACCTCAACGTGCAAGTGAAAACCGCGACCACGCGGGTGGACGCAGCCCGCATCCGCTACTTGGTAGTCGGCGGCTTTTTAACCCTTTCCTTTCAGGTCGTCGATCGCTTGGATCACATCTTTAAGTTGGAAATTCCCCCGTTCGGCCTGGCCATGACCATTATCTACCTCTACGTCATCTCCCAAGCCATTGTACGGCACAGGATACTCGACCTTTACGAAATGCTCGGGAGATTCGCCGTTCTCTCCCTGATGGGTGTTGCGCTGGCAGCGATTTACACTGGGCTGGTGTTCTGGGCCGGTGCTGGGTTCTCGATAAATGCGTTTCTCGCTTCATTGGTCATTCTGATTATGTTCGATCCCCTCAGAGAATTGGTCGAGAGAAAGATCTCGGATTTCTTCTTTCGCGAGCGCCGCATTCTCGAACAGGAAATCGCGCAAATGCGTCGGCACCTCATGCATGTCATCGACATCGAGGTCATGACCGACCGGCTCATTGACGGATTTGAGAACTCCCGCCGCATCACCCACGCGTCCCTGTATCTCGTCGACGCACACGGCAGGGGATTTGACCTCAAGGGCAGTGCAGGTCCTGCCCCTGAGCTCAAGCGCATCGAAGCCGCTGCTGCCAACCGACACATCAAATCATCCAACCCAAGCGGCGCCATCCTCGCCGTTCATTTGCAGGAACGCAGGGAACACTTACTGCAACAGGGAGATCGGGACATTGCCCAGTCCATTGGCGAGAGCATTGAGTTCCTGAAGGAGCTGCAAGCAGACGCGGTGTTGACGATTGAGGGGGATGACCACCTGCTCGGCCTGCTGTCCCTGAAAGACGAGCGGCTTAAAGATCCCTTTTCGCCAGAGGATATTGCCCTGCTAAAGGGCCTGACCGTACAAATCGCCACGGGGTTTGAAGGGTCGCGGATCTATCAACAGATAAAGGAGCGGGACCGGCTCGCCGCCCTCGGTAAGATGGCTGCTGGGCTGGCACATGAAATTCGAAATCCACTGGGCTCACTCAAGGGCGCTGCTCAGGTCATTGGGGATACGGCACAGTCTTCGGGCGGGATTCGCGACGGTGAGCTTCTTGGGGTCATCGTCGAAGAAGTGGACCGTCTCAATCGGGTGGTTTCCGACTTCCTGACCTATGCCCGCCCAGGCCATGGCCAGCCGCGTATGGTCAATGTCAACGATATACTGCGGCGCACGCTTCAACTTTTTGAAACCAGCCGGGAAGGGCCGATGCATATCGTCGTAGATTTGGCCGAAGACCTGCCGGGCTGCAAAGTAGACGGGGAGCAGCTGCATCAAGTATTCCTCAACCTGATATTAAACGCCCAACAAGCAATGGCCCATCAGCCCACCCAACGCATCGACGTCACCACCCGAACGCGCGTCATGCGGCTGGAAGGCACTGACAAGGACAGTCCGGCAAAGCCGGTTCACTATGTTGAAATGAGGTTCTCAGATAACGGGCCGGGCATTGATCTCAAAACATTGGAGAACATTTTCATCCCGTTTTTTACCACGAAAGAAAAGGGATCTGGCCTGGGCCTCGCCATCTGCCAGCGCATTGTTCGGGACGCTGGCGGAGAAATAGAGGTGCGCAGCCAGCCTGGCCAAGGGACTATCTTCACGGTCATCCTACCTGGGGTAAAAAATACCGACATCGAAATAGCCAGCTAGCGGGCATAGACGTGGACCATTCCCGCAACTTTGTCAATACAGTCACTGTCGAATACCTTCCTACGTTCCAGGTGAATTCCGACTACAAAAACCAGAGGCGGTATCCCAGGTCGAAAAACACGGTCGAAAACCCCTTTGTAAATCCAGAAAATTTTCCGGGTAGTAGGGCATAGCGAATCCCACCCAGTACGTTGCCCACGCCGAGTTTCCATTCGATACCGGCACCGAGGCCAATCAGTCCGCGCCAGCCCCTGTCCACACTGATGAATGTCCTGCCATCGGTTGTGGTGCTGTTTTTATTGACAGCGAAAACCACTCCAAACTGACTGAACAGCAGAACGCTGATTTTAGGCGTTATGGGTCGCCGCCACCCAGCCACCAGAGAAGCTGGAAATTTTCTCGTCTCAATTTTGGCGCTGTTTATCCCCTCTTCGAAGACCACATTATCGTTGACAGTGCTCGCAGTGAACCCCACCTCTATACCTGCTATCATCTGTTGATCAAAGATGACAGAGAGGATCCCCATATCCCCGGATATGTGAAAAGCACCCACACTGGGTGGCTCCCAGGCATAGCCGAGTCTGGTAGAGGTAAAGATCCGCGAAATGAACGCATCTTCTGTTGTGTATGGATTTGCATCGATGGGTCGAGCTGATATTGACGAACTGTCTACCAGGTGGAGCACTAACCGGGCCGGGGGCGCCTCATCGTCGGCTACAAGCGCCTTTATCTGAACCTCTCCGGGGCGTTTATCTTCGGCAATGTAATTTGCTGCGAATGCCCCTCGACCCAGCGGCATGACATTCTTTACAATGCCGCGACTCGCGACCATTTCTAGCATAGATTGACCGTCGAGGGTGCCGTCCTGACCGACGATGACACCGTAAAGCGGCAGGGATTGGGTACGGGCGATATCTATCGCGGTTGTCTCGGCGAACACGGCGGATCTGGGAGTGATCGGTACCTTCAGGCTCACCTTACTGCCGTGAGAATCGTATCCAAGTCGGACCCCAGGGGGAACATCTACATCAATGGTTGCACGGCCGAATCGATCTGCGGCCACAGGTCCAAACTGTCGGTCGCCGATAGCGATCTTTGCCTGGGCATGGGCCTGGGTCTTGAGTTCGGCCTCCCCTTGTCCGTAAATCGAAATAGCTGCATACCCCCAGACGCGCTTGTTATTGAGGGTGGCAGCTGCAGCGATGATATCGACTTGGGGTAGGTAGCTTTTGGGCAGATGGTACGTCGCAGTGGCCCGATTGGTAGACATCATTTCGACCCTGCCAACGCTGCCGTGGGCCGCGAACAGGGCAACATTGGTTGACCCCGGTGGGAGAATAACGCCGATACGGGCGCTATCGCCGGTGCGCGTCATGAGCACAGCAGGGACGACGCCGATGATAATCGGTCCGCCGCGGGCAAGGCTTTTTGGGGCCGGCCTGGCAATTGGAGCGGCATCCTGCCCAAGTCCGCCCCCAGGGCGTAAAAGCAGCAGGACTGCGATCGAGATGGCCAGAGCAGGCACCCTGTTCACGATTCTTTTTGTTAGCCGGTCGGTCCCCATTTTATATTAATTTCCCTTATTGGAGCACTTGGGTCAACCGTAATGCAGGGAAACGTCTTCTGGGCCCGCCGCCCGGCCGGGTCTTCGGTGACAACAGCGATATTATTCTTGCCGATTTTAAGGGGAACCCGTACGGAAAATCGACCATCCTCCCGCAGCTCAACAGGGGTGCCATTGGCCGAAAGTGCAGATCCAGGTGTGGTGCGCCCTCGAAGGACCACATGCCGCTCCCGCTGCACGCGGCAGCCCGGATCGACCACGCGAAGCATCACGTCCGCTGGGATCGGAGCGGGTTTGGACGGAATACCTCGCGCCGCCACGGACTGCTGGCCGGAAGTCACAGCAACCGTCTCTCCTCCTGATGACAAGTCCACTGATCCGGTTCTCGTGGCAACGGCAACGGTCGTGCCTGTATTCAATACCGTAAAAATACCTTCCTCGGATTGGGCGACCACGCTGCCGTCACTATTCTCAACCCGCAGGGATTGGTCGCTTTTTTCCAATTCGACTGTAATACGTCCTTGGTATAATTTGAATCTGCGGTCATCCGGCGATACGCTGCCAACGCTGAGTTCACCGCGTTCAGCGAGTTCGATCTTGGATTTTTCACCAAAGCGCAACATGAGTCGGGAGTTATCTCCGGTCTTTACCCTGTCGTCGGTGGTTAGCGACTCACCCACGGACAGGGCACTGGTTCTGACCTGCTCATTGGCAACCCGCTCAGCCTGGCCGGTAATGGAAATAACCCTTACGGCGTTGCTATCTACGTCATTCTCAGCCTGCTGGCCATCTTTGGGAGAAGCCATCTGATCTTCAATCGCAGGCGCGGTTTCTGGGCGCTCAGTGTGGAGTATCTCGTCAGCGCTTTCACCAAAAATGGCGATTGAAACCGCAATACCAACAGCGGTTAACGCCGCGACCATGACACCGTAAATGAGAACACGTTTTTTCATACTGTAGTTGCGCTTATCACCCTTTGGCCTAAGCGCGAGACAATCGCACCGCACCTGGCAAATAAATACTGAGCCGCGTTCCCTCTCCTAGGGTAGAGTCTATCACAACTCTTCCCTTGTGGTCATTGACGATGTGATGCACGAGGGGGAGACCCAAGCCTCTGGCACTGCTACCGGGATTGCTCGTTGTGAAAAACGGGTCAAAAGCCCGCGTTCTTATCTCTTCGGGCATGCCCGGTCCGTTGTCTGATATGGCGATCAGCACGGCGCTCCCTTCGACGCGTTTGACGACAACGCCGATGTGACCCTTGGTGCTGACGGCTCTTACTGCGTTATCGATGACGTGGTTCAGCGCGAGCCGCAAGTCATTTTCCCTGGCAAACACATGGCATCCGGGGGATATCTCAGTCGCGACCTTGATGCTGCGCTCGCTTAGGCGGTTGGCAAATAGATCTAGGACGCGGGTCGTCACGTGACCCGCATCGATCGACTGCATTTCCGGGGAAACTTGGGTTTGGGAGAATTTAAGGAGTGTGTCCACAATATCTGCCACGCGGCGGGCGTTCTTGATGATATCTTTGAGCCCGTCGCTAATCTCTGTATCTGGGTCGGCAATGCCTTGGAGGAGTTGGGCCACGCCGATTACTCCGGTCAAGGGGTTATTAATTTCGTGGGCCACGCCAGAGCCCAGTTCTCCGATGGCAGCGAGCTTCTGGGTCTGCATGATCTGTTCCCGCGCTTCTCGGAGCGCGCGGGTTCGCTCTTCAACGCGTTCGGTCAGTTCGGCGTTCCAGGCGCGGATCTCAGTTGTCATGCGATTGAACGCGGATGCGAGATGGCCCACTTCGTCTTTTGTAGTCAGATCGAGTTTGTGTTGATAATCGCCATCTGCGATGCGCATTGCCGCCTGCTCCAGTTCGGCGATAGGGCGTGTCAACTCCCGAGCGAGGATAATACCGCCGCCGAGCGCTACCCCCAAGCTCACCAGTACCCACAGAGCGATCCAGTATAGCGAACGCGTTACAGGCGCCATTGCTGAATCTTTTGATTGCTCCAAAAGGAGCAGCCAGCCGGTGACACCCACCTCATCTACGACGCCCAATCTGGCCCTGCCATTGGCATCGACATAGGTCGACACGCTGAGCGGCTGCATTTTCCTTAGCTTTTGCAGGTCTGAATGACGCGGGAGTGTGGGCGAGTTGCCTTCCTGCTGGCCACAGATATCGCGTCCAAGGGCGTCGATGATCCGCGCGCGCTTCGCTGCCAGTTTATCGTGCGCAGCGATGAGCCCACATATTTCGCTCAGTGAGACCTCTGCGGCCAACACCCAGGTGGACTGGATTGCCTCGAGGGGGTAGCTCCTGGCCATTACCATGCGTGGCGTACCAGCGGCAGACAAATAGACAGGCCCGATTGCCACCTCTGCGTGCTGGGCCAACCTGAGGGGTACATGCCGTTCGAACGCTGCCAGGTCTTCTTCAAAAACCGGTTCGCGACCGAGGGCCAATGCCTCGTCTTTTGGTTTGGTAAAGGGAGGTGTTACGGCCGCGCCTTTCTCGTCGAGTAGGGCGATGGTGGTGGCGTTGTGAAGTTGCCGATAGGGGATCTCCAATGCGCGATGGAGATCATCGGCTGAAAAATTTTCAAACGGCATCGCGTCTACTATCAGCGATAGTTCTTTAATGCTCCGTTCTAAATGATCCCCTATTCGACCCGCTGCTTGCTCGGCGGAATGGGCCAGGTTTTCGGTAATACGCGCCTGGATCGCCGCCGACACCATCCGGGTTGCGAAAAAATGGCTCAGCAATAGGGGTACAATCGCGCCAAGGGTGAACAGGAGAACAATTTTTGTTCGAATCTTCATCTAAAAAAATAAGGCGATACGTCTTTCTCCTTATCCTAAATCGAATTAAATCTGAAAACAATGTCAGGGGGTCAGGAATGCCTCGAAGGGGTCGTTGCTATTCGGACGGGGTCGTCCCCTCGACAATGACCCGTGTCCCTTTGGTGGCCTCCGTGGCGATCACCCCGTGCCAGCGCTCTGGCAGGGCTGGCTCGGTCCAGTCGAACAAGTAGCGGGCGTCTGCCGGCGCCAGATTGATGCAGCCGTGGCTCTTTGGCCTGCCATAGCTGGAATGCCAAAAAGACGCGTGCAGGGCCACGTTTCGATGAAAATACTGCACCCAGGGCACATCCTCCACGGAATAGGCCTCGTCATCGCCGACGGTCCCGGCCATGTCGTCGGTGAGGTGCTTGAAGCTGATCCTAAATTTACCTGTCGGTGTGATGGTTTCTTCGCTCTCGGGCAGGCCAGACGATATGAGGGTGACGTAAACCGGCATGGCGCCCTCGTAGGCCTCCAGTGTCTGGCGGCTCAAATCAATGCGAATCCACTTTTCCCCATCCCCAATATCCGCAGGCGGATCTCTGAGCGAAAAGAATTCGGTTTGGGTGGACTTGAGCCAGCGGTCCCCTCGTATTCTGTAAAATAAGGCACCCCGGCTCTTCTTGGTTTCAAAGACCCGGTACGTAGACAGGCGCGCCACGGGTCCAGCACCGCGAAACCTGTTCTTGCGCAAGGTGAAGAAACTCGCATGGCGATCCGTAACAATGGCCGCGGGCAGGGGCTGCTCCCCAGATACAGCATATCCCTGAAATTTCGGGGGTTTTATTAGGTGAACGCTATCCCCTGGGACAAAGTCTCCCTTAACCGTTTCGTAGTAATAGAGGTGGGTGGCATCATCAAACCTGCGCGCAGCAACAGATATCCAAAATCCTCGGGATAGAAGCGATGTCACGGATCGGAACTGTTTTTTCGCGTATTTGTAATAATTGACCCCGCCGTCTACCTCGTCCTCGCTGTGGGGAATCGCCTCCTCCTCGGGCGCACCGCCATCGGGCAACACTTCTCCTTCAGCCGCGGGTTGGGTCGGCGGCTGCCAAAGTGCCTCCTCAGCTGGAATGCGCTTGTACGCGGGTGTCCAATCTTTTCTGACGAATCCGTGGCGATACGGATCGAGCTCGTCTGTCCTGGGGTCGGGTGGGACGCGCCTTATAAAACGGGGCTTTGTGCCCACCAGCATGCCGCGCCCTTGGCAGACAAAGCCACCCTCGGGCAATTGAAACCAGCCCTTGGGACAACTCTCAGAGGCGAACTTTGGATCTCCCACCCGGGTCCGCGTGCCCTTGCGCAGGTAGCCGAGCCTGGGGGAATCCATGTCCGGCTTGTCAAATACATTTACCTTATAAAATCCGGCTCGCCCATGAAGCTCAAAAGAGGTCACCGCTGTTGGCTGTCCCCCGAGTGTGACCGGTTCGATGCCTGCGTCGCTCTCTTTTTCAGACAGTTCACCGCTCTCCGTATCTCGGACAGGTGCTTTGGTTTCTGGGCACTGCGGGCACTCCGGACAGGTGCACCCAACAGTCCATAGCAGCACGCCAGCAGTTATGAATCGATAGCTCATTTCAAGGTGATAGCAGAGGGCATGGCCCGGTTCAAGACAGGGTCGAGAGATTGGCCGGTGCGCTAGCGGCTCTGTTTACAGATTCCTTGCTTCAGCGCTGTTACCGGTTATTATCCGATCATGTGGCTGCCCTCACGATGGATAATTCGCTCCTTGGGATGCCTCGCGTGCCTCTGCCTATCAGTGGTTGGAAAAACCGACAGTGAATCGAAACCAACGGAGGAGAAACCACCAGAAGCCTCAGCGCAAGCACCTGTGATGAGATTTGCAAAGGGAGATATGATGGCCGGCGCCAACTTGGCCATGGCAGGCACGGCAGATTACTTTTACCTGGGGTTGGCTGCCGCATATGAGTACTATGTCATTGACAGGTTTGCGCCTGGTATCGAAGTGGCATACACCCATTTTTTTCCCAATCGGGATTATGGGTATGATGCGCCCCATACGCTGAGCACTTTACCATACGCCAAGTTTGTCATATCTAGATCCCATGCCGCATCACCCTACTTGATGGTTGCGGGCGGATTTCAGGTGGAGTGGGGGTCGGCATATGCGGTAAATGCGGGTATTGCGGGCGGTGGTGGTGGCGTGCATGTCGCTCTTGGCAGCCGTGTATCCATAAACATACGGGCGTTGGCCCTGCACTATTGGTATGACGACCCGCGTGTTTATGGTTATAGCGATGATAGGGTGTATCGGGATGGCAACCAGACGTACATCTGCAACAGCGCCGCTGACTGTGATCTCAGTCAATGGATCACCGCGAACAAGCTCCTGGATGGTAGCCAGTACCAGGCATGCGATGACAGCGATGGCGCAGAGCAGACAAACTGCGGGTTTCCCAAATACTACTGCCGACCCGAGGCGGCCTTGAGCGATGACACCTGTATTGCACCATCGAGCGATTTGCCCGATAAAAAGCGGGAGCTCATTTTCCCACTGATTACATTGGGAATGACGTTCTTTTTCTAACTGCGGAGATGGAAATGACCCTTAAGTTCGAAACCATTGTCAACGGTCCTTTTCAGGAAAACTGTTTCCTCGTCTGGGATAGTGAAACACTCAGCGGCGCGTTCATCGATCCGGGCAGTGAGCCCGAGCGGTTGGTTCGCACGGCGAAATTCATGAACATCGAAATCGAGGGGATCTACAACACCCACGGCCACATTGACCACGTGGGGGCGGTGTCGGCCATACAACAGATGCTGGACTGCCCGTTTGCCCTGCACCCGGCCGATCGATTTCTGTTGGAAACGCTGCCGAGCCAGGCGCAGATGTTCGGACTTGGGGAGATGGACGTTCCAAGTCTCGATAACGAGCTCGCCGATGGTGACAAGATCGTTATCGCGGGCCATGAGGCCCTGGTTATCCACACGCCTGGCCACACCCCCGGGGGCGTGTGTTTTCTCTTTGAAGGGGTAGTGGTCGTGGGGGACACTCTATTTTCAGGGTCGATTGGTCGCACGGATTTGCCGGGTGGGTCGACGGATCAGTTGATATCCTCTATAAAAGAGCGGTTGTTGGTGCTGGACGATGATGTAAAGGTCTTCTGCGGGCATGGGCCTGCTACGACCATCGGCCTTGAACGGGAACACAACCCGTTTCTCGGCAAAGGGTTTCATTGGGGCTTCAATGAGTAATCCCTGCCCATCATGCGTGGCGAAAGGGATCGAAAATGGGTGCTTGAATGCGATGTGAGGTCTGTGGCGCCCCGCTCGCTGCTGCAGGGAGCCGTCCCATCTGCGATCTCTGCGCCTCCCAGCGCTTGAGTGTCGTACCACCGCCGGCAAATGGCTGTGATCCAAATGCAGTGACGCGCCCCCCACCAAGCAATTACGCGGCGACTGGGTCTGGTAGTTTTTCGAAATATCGCAGGCAGCTGCCCCTGCCCGAGGGCAGGGATGGCGCGACAATGGATACCAGCATTGTTCTCGAGGGCAAGTACCGGTTGCTCGAGGAGATAGGCCGTGGGGCAATGGGAACTGTCTTCTTGGCAGACGACATGTCTCTGAAGCGCAACGTTGCGGTCAAGTTTCTCCTGCCAGCGCTCTCAGATTTCCCTGAATGCGCCGAGCGTTTCCGCAACGAGGCCATTGGTATGGCTGCGGTCAGAGACAACAACGTCGCGCAGATCTATTCGTATGGAAAACACGGGAACAACCCCTACTTTGTTATGGAGTACCTGGACGGTCTGACAGCGGAAAACCTCGTGGATGCCCACAATAAGCGTGGGTTTTTCATACCCCTCGACGAGGTGCTCGATATTCTGATCCAGGCAGTGAGCGGTCTTGTGGCGATCCATCGCGCAGGTGTGATTCATCGGGATATCAAACCCGCCAATATCATGCTGTCAGGAGATCCCATGCGCGCTGTGATCATGGATTTCGGGTTGGTTCGAAACGTTCAAGTGAAAGACCAGGTGCGCGTGCTAGCGGGCACCCCTGCCTATATCGCCCCAGAGCTTGTGGAAGGAAAACCAGATGCCGAGCGCTCGATGCAAACCGACATTTACTCCATGGGCACGGCGGCCTACGAAATCCTCACCGGTGCTCTGCCGTTTGATGGATCCTCTTGGGTAGAGATTCTGCAGAAGCATATTTCTGAAATACCCCTGTTTCCCTCGGAGCGGCGACCGGGCATTCCCGAGGCGTTTGATCACATTATTCTCAGGGCCATGAGCAAACCATCGGCCGAGCGTTATAGCAGCGCAAAGGAATTATTAGATGAATTGCTGACTCTGGAGGATATCATCCAAATCGAAGAGGCCAAGGTACCCTCGAACACCCCAAAAAGGAAATCAATCGTACCGAGGGTATCGCCCAGAAAGTCCCGATCCGTACCGCCGATCGATCATCGCGCCACACCAACGTTGGGTCGGGGAAGACTGTTGGTGGCAGATGGGAATCCGGCGTTTCGATCGTTTGTGCATCGCATTGCCAAGGCAGCAGTACCGGGTTGCCGCATTCAGTCGGCAGCAGATGGCCAGGTGGCCTTGAGGCTCGCTGTCGAGTTTCGACCTACGGTAGCTGTGATTGACCTATCCCTGCCAGAGATCAATGGATTCGAGTTGGTTGCTACCCTGAGAGGAGATCCGCTCTATCGGGGTTTAGGCATTGTCGTCGTGGCCGAGCGCGGCGGTCATCGGGATGCGGACCTATTATCGGAGCTGGGCGTTTTTCACTTTCTCACAAAACCGGTTGACGGCAACACCTTGGCAGACGTTCTAAGGCCCATGCTGGAGCGTCACATCAGCCCCTACAAGAGCAAGCCGCCCGACGATATATGCTGACCCCTCTGCGCTCTCTCGGACCTACGGAAAGTTGAGTAACAGCGCTCCTAGGACCTCTCCAGAGATGGGAACTGTACCAAAAAAGGAACTTTTTTAACAATTTCATCAGCCAGCATCCCGCTGACCGGCAGGATCGGAGGCACTGTCGCCAGGGTGACGCCGGCCTTGAGAGCCTGTGCAAAGATGATGACCGAGAATAAGCTCATTCGCCTCATCTGGCCTTTCCGGTAGATGATGGACTTAACACAGGGGCAGCACCAATGCGGATGGTATGGGACTTGGTTTTCAAGGTACCTGTTCCAGGTGTGCCGCCTACGACCAACCAGCCGCGGAAGGTGGGCGTATGGATAGAACCGGACCCGCTGTTCAGACCTATGTGGGTGGTCATTTTTATTGAATCCGTGTCTGTATCTGTATCCGTGTCTGTGTCTGTGTTCGTGTCTATGTCTATGTTCGTGTCTATGTCCATGTCTGTATTTGCACCTGCGTCCGTATTCGTGTCTGTATCGGGCGACACAAAGGTTGGAGGATCTCCTAAATGCCAGCATCCACCCAGAAACGGCAGTAGGTAGAGGATGAGTTGTATTAATCCAAAGTATTTCTTCGTTTTTTTCACCACTGCACCCCTCGGTCATCTAGAAACAAACCAAACCCTCATGGCGATTCAGCGTTCAACTAATTGATGTTTTTTCTCTTTTTCAGTCGGTTGCTTTTTATCAGAGAACAGTGCCAATGGCCACCAAAGCGCCTCTAAAACGAACGCACGATCTGTGCCACATTTGGTCAAAAGCTAAACCGGAAGGGGCGAGCGCTATGTCAACGCAGATTAAGAACTCGGCTTTACAAAGGTGCCGTGTTGATATTCCTCGAACGCAATGCGAAGTTCGTCTTTGGTGTTCATGACGATCGGACCCTGCCAGGCCACGGGTTCTCCAAGGGGTTTTCCAGACACTAGAATAAAGCGCGCACCGTCCGTGCCTGCTTTGAGCTGTATCTGATCGCCGTCCTCAAAAAGTGCGATGTGATTAGACGGTAAAACAGTGCTCTGGTCTGCCGTGCATTGACCCTCGTACACGTAAGCAAATACCGTATGCCCGCGCCTGGTGGGGTGGGTGAAGCGCACATCCTTGGGGAGGCGAATGTCGAAATATTCGGGCTCGATGATGATTTCTTCCATCGGACCCCGAACGGTATCGATTTCGCCAGCGATGACGCGTATCTCCTCACCGTTTGGACGTTCGATTGTTGGAATCTGGCCGGCTTTCAATTCCCGGTATCGCGGCTGCATCATTTTGTGGGACGCGGGGAGGTTGGCCCAAAGCTGAAACCCTCTCATCCTTCCTTGCGAATCCCCCTTTGGCATCTCCTGATGAATAATGCCAGATCCCGCGGTCATCCACTGGACATCCCCTGAACCAATGGTGCCCTGGTTGCCCATGCTATCACCGTGGTTCACATCGCCGTTGAGTACGTAGGAAATGGTTTCGATACCCCGATGGGGATGCCAGGGAAAACCGGCCCGGTAGTCCTCGGGATTAGCAGAGCCAAAGGCGTCAAGGAGCAAAAAGGGATCGAAAAGCGGCACCTCGTTAAATCCAAAGACCCTGTGCAAGCGCACCCCAGCCCCCTCGATAGTAGGATGGCCCTTTAAAACGGTGGATACCTTGCGCTCAGTAAACCTCATGGGTAATCCTTTCGTGCTAGTGCTCATTATTTTCATGTAACGTGAAAAGAGAACTTCGCAACGCCGACACTTTAACCCTTTTCGTCGACTTTAGATGTATCGAACTGGCACTCGTCCATCTATCCGGGTAGAATTTCATTATAGGCGGATACGAAGTAGGAGCGCCCTTTGAGTCAGAGGTCGGTGCAATGACCCCGGATAAGGATCTACAACCCGTTGCTATTGGGCATTTTTCACAACGACCGTTTCCCCATATCCTGGTTTTCTTGTGGGAGCGGCGAATGGGCGGCACCCTCAATATCGATGACGGCGCAGATCAGGTGAGTATCTTTTTTCGCGACGGCAGTCCTGCCAAAATCAGCTCGACCCGAGCTGGTAGGGGCCTTGGCCACGTTCTTAGATTAAACAATGTGATCAACGACGAGCAGCTAGAGGCTGCTGAAGCAGAAATCGAGCAGCACGGCGGCGTATTGGGACAAGTGCTGATCGAACAACAGACGATTGATCCGTCCACACTCGTCAGGGCATTGCGAGAGCAGATGCTCTTAAAATTGATCGATGTGTTCGCCATGACGGACGGGTCTTATGCTTTTTACGAAGCCGTCGACCTCCTGGGCGGGCTTGGCACGTCTGAGCTGTTTCCCGTGGATCCTTATCCGGTTTTAATGGCCGGGATGCGGACCCATGGGTACAAACTCAATTTCGCCCATGCCTGCGCCCGCCTCGAGGGGAAATGGCTATCGGCAAGTGACCCCAAGACCATTCGCCGCTTTCGCCTCACCAACGCGGAAAAACCCATCCTCGAAACCCTGCTTTCAGGTGCTGTGGCCTACAGTGAGCTCATTTCGAATCGGCAATTTGAAATGCACGCGGTCATGTACATCCTCTACGTCTTAATGATGACCCACCTGCTCAAGGCAGAGGATGCAGCACCGGATCAACCCGTATCAGAGACCCCAGCGCTTAACACCAGTCAGCTGGATTCTGTAAGTCCAGCCCCGTACAAAACCCCCTTAGATCCCCAAACCATGGAGAAAAAACAGCAAATTCTCGACAAGGCAGCCCATATCGGCTCGCAAAACTACTATGAAATGCTGGAAATCCCGTTTGGGGCGCCCCACGAGGACGTGCGAACCGCGTTTTTTCGATTGGCCAAGGTATTCCATCCGGATAAGGTGCCCAAGGTCATCGCCCGCGAGCTCAAGGACGCGGTTCAGTATATCTTTTCCAACCTGTCCGAAGCCCACGCAACCCTGATAGATCCAGACGCGCGGGAAGAGTACGAGTCGGCCATCCGAGATAGTGAGAAACGCACGTCCTCCGTGCCGATACCGGATGATGAAGACGTGGTGCGCGAGGTCTTGCAAGCAGAGACCTTTTTTCAAAAGGCGCTCGTTTTTCTGAAGCGCGGCCAGACTGACAAAGCAATGAATATGATCGAACGGGCCCGTGCCCTCAATCCCCAAGAAGGGGAATACATCGCCATCTGGGCCCATCTCATGGGCAAACAGCGACCTTCGACCGAGGGTGTCGAGGATCTCGTGGGTGCCCTGCGCGAGGCAGCGACATCCTATCCCAAGTCAGAGCGAGCCCATCTCTACCTGGCTCAGATGCTCATGCGTGCGGGTCATCAGAACGAGGCCCAGCGTCATTTTGGCAGGGTTTTGGAACTCAATCCCCGCAACATCGAAGCTGCCCGCGAACTCAGATTAATGGAAATGCGAGGAAAAAAGACCAAGGAGACCGCATCGGGCCTCTTCAAGAGGTTGTTCAAGAGGTCCTCCAGCCCTTGACGGAAGTCTTAGAAAACAACATATTCACTGTAGCATTAAAGGAGGTTCCCCATTCCCATTTTAGAGTTCACCTGCAATGGATGCAAAACCGAGTTTGAGGAGCTGGTGTTCGGATCAGACGAATCAGTTCGCTGCCCTGAATGCGATGGTGAGGATGTACGACGAAACATCTCTACGTTCGCATTCAAGAGCTCGGGCAAGTTCGTCCCGGCGAGCGGCAGTTCCTGCACGGGTTGCAGCCCGGGTCCAGGCGGGTGCTCTGGATGCAGCCACTAGTGCGCTATTCAAGCTACAAAGTTGGGTCATAGGCCTCCCCCCTTGGGCAAAAGGGGCTAGCATGCAGGATCATGCGCATCGTTTCGGGAACTGCCAAGGGCACTAAGTTGAGCGTACCCAGAGGCCGGCACGTGCGCCCCACTGCAGATCGGGTTCGCGAGGCACTCTTCTCCTCCCTCGGCCCCCGCGTTCACGGCGCCGAGGTGCTCGATCTGTTTGCTGGCACCGGGATCCTCGGGCTCGAAGCCCTGAGTCGCGGCGCTGAAACTGCCGTCTTTGTGGAGCATTCAAGATCGGTCCGATCGACCCTGGCCAGAAATATTGACACCCTTCAATTTGCGGCGCGATCCCAGGTGGTGCCGGCGGACGCTCTCGTTTCGTTGCGGCGATTTGCTAAAGAAAACAGACAGTTCGACCTCGTCTTCCTCGATCCGCCATATGCATCAGCCCTGCTTGATGACGTATTCCAATTGATGGACAGGTTGGATGTTATCCACGCGGGATCTGTCATCGTGGCAGAGCATCCAGGCAGTGTGCCCCTGACCCTTCCCAAAAGCTTGCAAATCATTGCAGCGAAACGCTATGGTGGCGCTGCAGTATCTTTTATTGAAAAACCGGGCAGTTGCTCGCCCGAGCGAACGGAGTAAAATATAACATGCCATTGACTGCCCTCTATCCGGGCTCGTTCGATCCCTTTACGAACGGTCACCTCGGCGTTACCGAGCGCGCGCTGCCGGTCGTCGACAAGCTTATCCTCGGCATTGCTAGGAACGCGCGAAAGAGGTCGATGTTTACGGTCGAGGAGCGCATCGAGATGATCCGGGCCACCCTTGCCCATCACGAACACGTTTCGGTCTGCTCCTTCGAAGGTCTCACGGTCGACTTTGCCGATGCCTGTGGTGCATCGGTGATCATCCGGGGACTGCGGGCTGTGGCCGATTTCGAGTACGAACTCCAAATGGCCAATATGAACCGAAAGCTCAATCCCCGCGTAGAAACCCTTTTTATGATGACTTCGGAGGAGTACTTCTTTGTTTCATCTCAGAATGTAAAGGAAGTCGCCCGTCTCGATGGCAATATTTCCGGCCTGGTGCCCCCAATCATTGCCGACCGGGTACTCGCGAAGCTCAATTCTCAGCCAAAGGATTGACGCGCGTTTTTTAACGTGGTGATGGCCAGCACGGTGAAAAAAGTACCGCAGGCCGCAATGGCGAGCATCTGCCCGGCCATGCGATAGGCCGGGCGGATATCTGTCCACATCCATCCTAAGGTCGACAGGGTCGCCAGACATAGCAGGGCGGACCGCCATCCAACCCGAGGTGCCACGGTGCGTGCCCGCCGCTCCACAAGCCCCACCGAGGCAAACCAGCGCGCGATCAGCAACACCATCCAGGTTTTAACGAAGAAGACGAGACACGCCGAGGCGAGGAGCCATCCACTCTCGGTCAACTGCCCTGCCGGTACACCGGGTATCAGCCAGCCGCCAAGGCAGCAGGTGGTTAACATGGCCGCTGCCGGGACAGCTGTCATCCAGTTCACCGCATTGGAAACAGATCGCCTTTTTGTTCCGCTGGCGTTCCTGGGCGGCCAGAGCAGTGCCATGGCGCCAATGGTCGCAGCCAGGGCAAAAGGGCTGGACCAGGCGTGCCATCCCCATACCGCGTGTTGCTGGCTGGTTGCAATGTCCGAAAGGCCGACCGCGGCACCGCACGCAGTGGCGACCATCATTACCGCCAGTACAGGTAAGGCGTGGACAGCGTTCAGTGCCAGTCGAAAAGGGGTCGGTCTAACCTGAAACAGCGCGGTAATCGCCAATCCAAGCACGTTAACGGACAGCAGGAGGATAGAGCCTCTATATCCCACCCGATAGAGAATGGCCACGGCCGGTATCAACAGCAATGGGATGGAGACCATGGCAAAACCAAAGATCACTGCCATGGGATTGGCGGTCGCTGCTGCCGGACGCGCAAACCAGCCTCGAGTGGGAGCAGCAATGGCGAGAAAAAGGCCGAGCGCGACGGAAGATAACACAATAGCGAAAAACTCATCTCTGTCGAGATGGGAAGCACCAGGTGCCGTGATTGTGATTGTTCGCAACAAACCATTCCGCGAGACTGCCTCGAATCGATGGTGAGGGGCCGGCTTAATACTCGCCAGATCGGCGATCTCGGCAATAGCTGTGCCATCCACAGCCAGCAGGCGGTCGCCGAATGTAATACCCGCGCTTTCAGCAGCACTGCCCGTCGAGACGTCGGCAACGATCAGGCCGGACTGGCTGTCTGTATCCGCGGGTACGATGCCCATTGCTCCCAGAAAGCCCATCCCTAGGCGCATGCGTTTTGCAGCGAGGAGAATGCTGCCCCCTGCAGGTCTAAGATGCAGCTCGACCGCATCGCTCTGCGCGATTACCCGAACCTGACGGTGAGGCCTCGCGGATTGGAACGCAACTTCGATACTGCCCCTAAACCGGACTGGTTCCTGTATGACCCCCCCCAAGGACTTATCGGTTATGGGAACGTCCACCGCGGTGCTGGAGATAGCATTGCCAGGTAGTGACACACTGGCTGGTGTTACCTCACCGCGGCCCTCCGGGTGGAACGCACCGCTAAGTGTAATAAGAGCGGGGCCTTCCACAAACCCCTGGCCGGTAATTCGAATGACATCTCCAGGTTCGACGTGTTTAGGGGCCAGCTCGCTAATGGATGCCAGCGGGGGGATAGGGGTTCTTTCACAGCTGGTCAAAATGCCGCAAGCCAAACAGATAGGGAAAATAACTGCGTTAAATGGCATTCGGGAGATGATGGTCGTCACGGAAAAACCATACGCCCAGACCCCTGGCAAAATCCAGTTTTTGGCTGATGGATCTGGTTTTCAGTAGGTTTAGATGTTGACGCGCTGCACCATTAGTTGACGCGCTGCACCATTAAATGACAAACTCTTAAACTGTGGAAAAGTCGGATTGTGATTGTTATGGATTAGAAAAAGCAATGCGAATTAGACAGTGAATCCAACGTTATTATCGACCCCAGGGGATGGGCGTGGCAGATATATTAACCGAGCCATATCGGCTCCATTACAAGAAGGATGGCTGATGAGCGAAAAAAGAAATGATTGGAAAATGGCGTTGCTCTGCATCTGTATGCTCGCGATCGGTTCTATGGGACTGGTCGCGTGTGGTGATGACGATGATGCAAGCGACGAGACGCCAGGTGGCGATAGCGATTCGGACAGCGACAGCGATTCGGACAGCGATAGCGATTCGGACAGCGATAGCGATTCGGATTCGGACACGGATACGGACACAGATTCAGACACGGATACAGATTCGGACACGGATGCGGACACAGATTCAGACACGGACACAGATTCGGACACTGATACAGACACAGAAACCGATACGGGTTCTGATGACTGCGATGATGTGGACTGGGGCACGGGGCCCCTATCGGATTCTGTGGGATCCAAAGTGGCGTTGCTGACCACCGACGGCTATCTCGATGACGACGGCGACGGTGTGATAGACCCGACCGAGGTGTCCTTTGATATGTGTACGGTTCGCAACGCAGGTACGAAGTGTGCGGTGATCGTCTGGGGCTTCAATGGGTGAAGTGGCTGTGGTCCCTGGTTCGGGGAATTAGCAGCTGCTCAAGATGATCTCCACGCTGCCGGCGGTGTTCTCTACATTATTGAGACGCAATTCAGCAGCCTCTCCGCGGCTTGGTCAAACGTCGAATCTTACACCGATGGCAGGGTAGATTTCTTTGCCCACGATTCATCCCTGGCGAACTCCAACTTTGCTCCGAGAACGTGGATAGTCGACCTTGAAAACATGGTTGTCCACTACGTGGAAACAATGAACAGTTATCTCAATAACGCTTCAGAGGCCATCACCAAATGTGAGGAGATTTAACGCTATTTGGGAGCAATAGTGTAAAAATAAAGAATCGGCTTCATCCCCCAATCCCCGTCAATCCTGCGAAAGTATGAGTCCGCAACTAATTGAAATTAATATGTTTTATTGATTTCCACCTGCGCGGGAATGACAGTTTTCTTCGTTGATTTCAATGTACGCATGCTGAGTTTTAGACATCAATGACTATGGCAAGAAGGCGTAGAGGGTGGCCCGCTTTTCAAGCAATACTGATATGGGGCGCGTGCAAGCGGCCTTGATAGTAATCGCGGTAGTGCGCTACAATCACGAGAAGCAGGATATCATTCAAGTGAAAAAGCTATATTCAAGAAAAGTATCTAGGAATGAACGATTCTGGGTAGCGGCTAACAGTAATGAAACTCCGGCGTATATGCAGTTTGTTTTAGAGGGTCCGGGAAGCATTGATGTGGCGCATTTGAGAAAGGCTGTAAAGGAGGCCTCAGCTGCAAACCCTGGAAGTAGGCTCATCTACAAAGGCAATCTCAAGTTCAGCAAATGGGTCGACTCTGGCATAGCGCCACCTGTAACGGAAGTTGATGGCAGCGGCTGGTCCGGCATGAGTTCCGAGGGGGCGTCTTTTCTAAATGATCCATTTACTGATGCTACGCAGCCCACATGCGATGTAATTGTTATCAATGGAGACCCATTGAGGATTTCATTCCGCGCGCACCATGGCGTCATGGACGGCCGGGGTCTGATGACATGGATGGAGGATATTTTTCGAGTCTTGCGGGGAGAGCCACCTGCGGGGTCCGATTTTGCCATGAATGAAGTAGAATTTTCTAAAACATTTAAAGTAGGCAGGCGGAAGATCTATCCTCCTGAGAATATCGCACCTACCGGCAGGGCAACTGGCAAGGAGCTGGGTATTATATGGCAGAGATGGCGGAAAAAAGGGAAATTCTCTGATTTGATTGGTCAGCTTTGCGTAATCGCGGCCAGTGAGGCCAGGAAAAAGGGAGCAGGTATCTTCAGAGTTGGGGTTCCTGTTGATCTGCGGCACAGGCTGAAGGATACCAGGGCCACGGGCAATCTTACAGTTGCCTTGATCCTGGAAATAGGTCCGGAGATGACTGCCCGGGATATCACTGAAGAAATTGCTCGTCAGCTAAAAGAAAACCATGACGTTATGCTGGCTGATATTGGCGTGTGGCTGGATTTTGTCCCGTTATGGTTAATGCGGTTCGCAATGAAGAGAATATGCACCAGGCAACATAAGACTGGCCGCTACGGTATGTCCGGGGCAATCTCCAATTTGGGAAAGATACCTTTAATTGATTATAGCTGTATAGGATTCAACCCTGTAACCTGCTTTATCCTTCCTAATGCTGTAGAATACATTCCATTTCTTATGACTGTCGCCGGTAATGATAACGGCCTTGAAATAGTCACCGCTATGCCCCGTGTTCTTTCAGGACAGGGTCGCCTTGATAATTTTATGGATAATATTATTATTGGACTCAACGGCTAACCTTTTAGAACCTATCTCAGTAGGCACTCCCGTCGTATGGCGCCCGATCCACTTCGCATTGTTGCGTTACTCCTCCGCGCCTTGCCACTAGCAAGACTTGTCGTCCTGCCTTGCACTGCTCGTGTCTCAATCACCATGCTCGGTCCGGCCTACTGAGATAGGTTCTTAGCACAGCGAATCAATTTTTCACTAAAAAGTGAGCGCTTCGTTTTTAGACTTGTATTTTTAAGAGTATACCTAATTCGTTTTCAAATGCCGATATCAAATTTATTATATTATCTTTCGCAAACTCTGTTGTGGGGTAGGAAATGTTGATATTAAAAATACCGTTAATATTTGACATAGTCATAAAGAGTCCAAAAGTTGGAACTGTTGCGATTGCGTCCAGCAGTTGAGCCTTCTTTCCAAAATCGTTTAATCGGTCAATACTTCCACCAGTTGAGAAATGAATTGTTGACCTGAATAGAGAGTTTTTTTTGGCCATCATGATGCCTCTGGAATAGTTTTTCTTGCCCAAGAGGGCAAAGACTCTATCGATGAACCAGGGGTATGTCAGCTTCTTTTTCTTTAGCCTGTCAATGGCCTCTTTCAACTGGAGTTGAATATTGCGAACCATTAGTTTTGGGTCATCCATGTTCTTGCGGTACGCTCTTAAAATGGAACTTATAACATAGTTGCCGAAAAGAGGAGGCTTTTTGTCGAAATAGGGCCGAAGGTCATAGGAAAGCCGAATGCCCACAGTGTCCCCATCTTCCTCGCCATGCATCTCAAAGAGGGCTCGCGTAATTGCTGTCATAAAAAAGGTATTAAGGCTACAGCCAAGCTCCTTGGCTTTTGGTTTCAGTTTCGATAAATTATACTTAAGATAGTGCTGGTGCATATCAGTAAAACCGATGAATCCAACAGGTTTCGGTGATGGATTTATCATTTTATCCCTGCAGGTTTTCTTTTTGTCCTTCCGGTGCAGAAAGTAGGACCCCAATATCTGGATTGGGGCGGTAATATATGGCCTTTTGAACACCCCCGGAACCATGGAAGGGTCATCTATCGGTATCGGTGAAGGTTCTTTTCCGTTTAGGTATGAAAGCAGCGAGGCGGTTAGATTTAGCCAGCCAATGCCGTCACAGGTAATGTGGTGAATAGAAATAAAAATTACGGAGGCCTCTGGTAAAAACCTGATTTTAATGGGCAGGGAATGCTGAAGGGTAAACGATTCGTTTAGCAGGTCCCTTCTGTATCCAGTAAATTCTTCTGTATCGAATCTTATATTATTCTGCACTTTAAATGAATTTTCAAATAGCATATCTAATTGGAGGTCATTATCAATTATTTCCAGTCTGTAGGAGAACAGGGTAGGTTTAACAATACACTTTAATCTGGGATATAAATCGAACATGTGCCTGAAAGCAGTGTGCATCTTCTCAGGACTATGCTTAGTTTTTAATCTCAGGGTTATAAGCTGTGAAACAGACGGGGCTACATCCTCCACAGCAAGGTACAGGAATTCAGACTTGTTCAGCTTTATATATTTTTTAACATTCTTCAAGCAAATGGCTTCCTCATGGCAAAGTACAGGCATTCAAAAATATCCTGTCAGATAAATCTTTTAGCAATTATCTAGTAAATGGTCCAATGATTATGGTCTTCAGGGTGTATCCGATTCGTGTTGTAGGGTAATGTAGGCAAAGACGTATCGGCCTCTCCCAAGGGATGGGCTCACTGTGCGCGTTGATCTTTTGGAAAGAAGGTGTTTAAGCGGCAGCACGATCCAGTGGAGAGGATCTCCTGGATAATCTTCTCAACTTCCTGTCCAATGCCGTAGGTGGCCCTCAGATCGCTTCTGATCAATGATATGGGGTGGGGGTGCTTTGCAATGGCGCTCGCGGCGCGCCCGTATGGTGAGGGTTGGCCGGCCAGTTGATGGAAGTAAGCGAGGTGGTCCAGCATCACCACAACCCGGTCCGTGTCGTCCACTATATCCGCGTAGAGGCGCGGCGGCATCCGGTGCGCAATGCCGAGCTCGTCTGCGATTCGTGCAAAGGTCCGGTAAATCGCCGTATGGTAGTTCTGATTCGGCGTACCCCACCGGTTTTCTGTGTACAATCGGGCATAGGCCGATGCCAGACCCGGTCGGAAGTTATCCAAGACGCGGGTGAAGTGGTCCCGCTGGCGTCCGGTCTTTAGGGTCATGCCGCCGAATATGACAAAATCCACCCCTGCCTCGAGCGCTGCCCGAACTGATGCTTCAATCGCTTCGCTCGTGTCTGATACAAACGGGATGACCGGCATCAAGAAGACCCCTGTGGAGATACCGGCGCGTTTGAATTTGGAGAGGGTGTCCAGGCGATCCCTGGGTAGTGAGCACTCAGGTTCGAACACCCTGGCCACCGCGTCATCAACTGAGGATAAACTCATGCTCACAATGGCCCGCTGCTTGTCGTTAATCCTGGCGATAATGTCCAAATCCCTTTGGACCTGGCAGGATTTCGTGAGGATATGGACCGGAAAACCATAGGTCTCTAAAACCGCCAAAACACGTCTGGCCAATTGATATGTTTCGTTGGCAGGCTGGTACGCATCTCCCACACCGCCGCCGATCATGACATACCCGGGCTTGAGCGGCTTGCGACGGCGCGTTGGGTTGAGTTCTCTTTGTAAGAGATCTGGCGCGTTGATCTTGACTTCCACGTCCTGACCGAACGCACCTTTTACATAGTATCCCTCTGCCCGGCCATCGCAGTAGGCACAGTCGTGGGTGCATCCGCGATACAAATTCATGCCGTAGCGGCAGACAAACCATCCATCGATGCGCTTGTGTTTGCTCAAGAGGCTCTTGGCAGTGGTTTCGATAATGCCCATCTATCTCATTTTAAAGACGTCCAGCTATTTTAAATGCTGTGATAAAAAATCCATATAGGCGTCAAAACGGCCGTCACTCGCCAGGCTTGCCGGCATGGAGGCAGCGATTGAAATCGTATCATCAAGGCTGATAACACCAGCAAAGACGGGTATCGAATGGGAAATAGGAGGGATCGGAAACAGGCAGGTCGCGGTAAAGTTAGATGTGGAAAACTGTTTTGATTGGAACCTTCCCACATTTGACAAAAAGCCCGAGACCCAATATCGGCCGGTTTCAATGCCCTTGCGATATCCCGTCTCGATGATTTTTCCCAACAATCGCACTGGCACAAAGGGAATTATTTTTTCAGAAAAAGCCAACCTGCCGTCCTGGTATTGGTATTTTTTTATCTCTTTTCTAATACTTAAAACCGTGCTTGCCGGCGTTATTTCTAGATAAAGTGCCCGCGAAAGATTGCTGGATGAACGAACGTCTGGTTTCCGTTGGCGCAAAGAAATAGGCACGCCGAAAACCACGCTTCCCTTTTTTTCGTAGTGCCAGGCAGACTGGGCAGTAAGAAGCAATAACTTGGGCAACAGCGCTGATATTGGGCCTGGTATGCTGATGCGGCGAAAGTCAAAGCCTTCAATGTCTTTTTCTGGCACGCCCGTTGGAGCGACGCACTGCCCCCCTCTCCACTTGGGCTCCTTAAGGGATGTCGGGTTTCGATACTGGTCCACTGATTCGGTAAATCCCGACCCCAATGGCGGCTCACCCCGAAGGACGCGAAATACATCTTCTATCCACATCAACAAGCCCTGGCCATCGATAATTGCGTGATGTCCCCGAAATAAAACCCTTAACGGTTCGCCGTGTATCAAGATGACATCACTTGTCGGGCCGCTTTTAAGCGGCAACGGGGATCTATAGGACGGCACCCCCTCGAAACTATGGCCCGACCAATCCCTACCGTCGATCTCGCGCACCGGTGGGTCTATCCGGGAGTCCACCAGTCGGGCCTTGTGCAACCACCCTCTGTGTACCAGCCGGGTGCCGGGATTTGCGTCAGAAGCTATTTTTACAGCGCGGCGTAATGCCCCGACGTCCATCTCGCCAGTGCCCTCTACGAACATCTCGCTAATAACCGCGTGTCGATATTGTTCATTGACTGAGTCAGATGCAATATAGGTACGAGGACCGTTTGTGATCTTTCGAAAAATCTCTTGTTTGGGGCTCATTTACTTTATTTTTCTACATCAGCACCATTTCATGCCCGGGTGAATAGTTCAAATCATCTTCCCGGTAGACCGCACTCTCTCCTGGTGCATATATTTGGTAAAGCATTACGGGCGTGGCATCATACAGGTATCCACTCTCTACCACCTCAAGCAGGCTTTGCTTATTATAATCACAGAACGATACCATGTGATACTCTTTTGGTAGGCCGCTTTTATAGAGCCCGTCCAGCAGTGCGTCCAACACGTCTAGTCGCTCTTCATGAGAGCATCCATGATCCAGCTCGAATGTGGTCAGATACAAAATTTCTATCTTCTTGTTCGGCTCGGGTATTTTTAACCCCACGACCTTGCCCACTTTGGCGATGAGTGCTTTTTCACTGGGGATCTTGTCGATGTATATCTGCCGTCCCTTGATGGGATCAAAAGCACCAAATGTGCCGACAATATTCCTAGCCTCATCCCGGGCAATAAAAAACGACGACATGGAAAAGCCGTCCCAGTCCCTAAATCGTCGCTCTAACTCGCCCTGTTCTTTGGCGAAGACATAGCCAAATGCCCTGAGACGGTTTTGCTGATCCAGAAACGCCTTTAAGGGTTCGCGGTCCTGCTCTTCTCCCCTTGAAACGACAAACCGCTTGCCCGATTTTTTGAACGAACCAAATCCCATGGCCTTCTGGGGCTTGCGGGCGAAAAGATTGATGGATTGATAGGTGGCTAGGTTGCTTACTAAAAACGCTTCCTCTCGTTTTTCCCGGGGGGGCTTTTCCTTGTTTGGTTTTGGAGTGGCTTCGCGCTTCGCAGCTTTATCGGCAGCTGGTTTTGATTTACTGTCCTCTCCAATCGATTGGGTGGCATAGATATTCGTCGCAATGTAAGACCCGTGAAAAATGTTGCACCCATCCAGTTCATCCACATCTCTTCCGCCTCGTGTGAAACCACGTCCGAGTGGCTTCCATTCAGCAGTGATGGTACGGTCGCGTTTTCTTATAAATCGGAGATCGAGGAAATGGCCCACCACGTCCAGCTTGCCGTCTAAATAGCACGGCCTAACAATGAGAGATACCATGCCTTCCAGTGCACCCTGTGCATTAGGAAAGCCGATAGCATAGTATTTTTCTGCCGCATATTTTAAAAATCGAAAATAGTCCGGCTCCTTCCGCGTTGAGACGCTGAATTTATCACTGGACATATCCAAGCTGTTATAGAGGGCTTGAATCTTCTGGTTGTCCTGAGGTTCGATGATTTCGCATCCATACTGTTTGAGAAATTCATGGATATTCATGCGTCACCTTTCACTATTTTTTTGTTTTCCCGTACTGGTATGCTGAGAAAACAGATACCAAAACCCTTACGCTATGATACGTTTCTTTCTATGTCACCCAACGCTCCCTGAAACACCAAGGGAAGATCGCAGTTCCACAAGACAACGGGTTCTATCTTAAGATTTCCAGCGACCATCCCCCGCGCCGAAGCTCGGCTCTGGTACAGTGCTTTGGCTTCAGGTGATACCACGCACGCTGGGTGGGCCAGCTGGTTCAAATCCCGGGCGAGATTGTAGTGAAAGGTCTTTCGCAATGCTGCTTCCACATCTGCGGCCAGGTCGTCAATAAATGAGGTGTCATTTCCATCGCACAGGAGCAAATACCGATCTGCCATTCCGGAATACTGCTTGGGTATGGCGATCAAGCTGAGGGGCTTTACCGGATATTTTTCGCCAATCTCAGCCAGGAGTTGTGAGGCAATTTCCGGGCTCATTTTCTCTCCAACCAGATCAATGCCGTCTGAACGCCCCACAAACCTAAAGCACGGACAGGTTTCCAAAAAGCCGGTCACTTCGAGTCTATCGTGCAATGCATACCGCAGCAGACCTGCTCCGGTGGTAAGTATGGGTTGAACCACCTGGCCTTTTTCTAGCTCCCATGGATACAGGATATCATTGGTGCTCAGGTCCTTAAATTCATAGAAATGACACTGATAGGTTAAGGGGTACTCCCCGTCAAAGGGCATTGTTACAATGCCTTCTGTTGCAAGCAATCCTTTGCCCTCAAAGGCTGCAAAGGGAAAAAGCATTCTCAACTCTTTCGCCCATGGTTCGGATGTCCACGTATCCCAGGCGCTGATCATACCCATAGCAGGCCACAGTCGCTTGAGAATTTTAGGCTCAATGGTTCCATCCCATGCAGATAACGTGCGGGCGGCCTGGTGTGATTTTGGACAAGGGATAAAATCGAGTGATTCTCTGGCGCTTATCCATTGCCCTGTCGCGAGGACCTCGGCGATTTCCTCTCGGTGCGCGCTGATAAAATCCAGCAGGTTTAATAGAAACGTGGGGCTCCAGACAGATATGAAAGAGAGGTGCTGATCCGCACATAAATAGCAGGCTGTTGAGAAAATAGAATCATCCGACGTCTCAGCCTGTGCCACATTGCTCGGCACTGCCATTGTAATCGACATGAATGCGCTTTTCCACCAAGGCAATAGCTTCAAATCATCATTGACGTTTGGATTGACTTTCTTGCGCAGCTCTGTCGGGACCCAAGAAAGGGACCAGTAGTGGGTACCTTTTCTAATTTTAGGATACTTGAGATACATATGGTAAATAAGGGGAGAAATAAATGCATCCACCTGGGCCAGAAATTGCTTTGTATACGGAATCCATTTTATTTTTGAAGTAGATCCACTCGTGGGCTGGTACCGTTCACATGGGCTTTTGCTCAAGACCGGCTGGCCGGTTTGCCGCTGTCGTTCGATCATCTCTCCCCAGTCGGCATACTCGGAGAGGGGCACTTTTTCTCGAAACGTATCAGGTGTCTCAGCGCCTGACAGGCCATGCTTTTCAGCTGATGCTGTTCCGCTCACTGCATTCAGGATTTGTCCCAGCACGTCTCGCTGATGCGGTGCGATATCCTTAAGCCCTGCGATGTAGGCCAAATATTCTTTTCTGGAAAACATTGTTGCCGCGCGATGTGCGATCTGTGTCAGAAGAAGCATATTCTCGAGAATCCTCGCTCAGTGGTTGTGGTATTAGATGCTGTTTTCTTCAAAAAATATGAGCTACTAACGATTTAGATGGGCTTTAAGGTATCCGTGTGAAACGAGCCCTATTATCCAAACGATCGCCCTGGTATTCTCTTGGTTTTCTTTTGCTTTTCGGCGCCCATGAAGATCCTTTGGGTGAATTTTTTAAGGTAAGAAATCGCAGCATCAAAGTCCAGAGCACCAATACAGGCCATCTCAATGCCTTTTTGGTTGTCCGGGTTCAACGACTCATAAAACGCAATTTTGGGATATTTCTGCAGCATTTCCTCTGTGACGGGCGCCACATCGCTTTTAATGGTTTGGTTTTTGTCTCCCAATCCAAAGTCCACAAGGCCGGTCTCGGGGTCGAACTTGTCTCCGTACATGTGATCGGCTACCAGGTGGCAGATCTCTTTGAGCTTCTGGGTTTTGCGATCATTTCGCTGATAGTGAGGGTAGTAATTCACGAGATTGTTCGCAATCACGAGATAGGTCCGAAAGCTCATGGAGATCATAAACCAATAAGCACTAAACGGATGGCGGAGAAGGAATCGGACGAGATATGCAAACAGGGTGCCGGCCATGGGGTTGATTTGCCCGCTATTCCGCTGCCAATAGCTGCGATGGCACACCGTGTCGCCGCAAAAGAACACATGTACGTTACGGCCTTTATATGGCAATGCCATTATTTTCATATTGATAAAGGCGATAAGCTGCCCGGTTTCTCTTTCCCACCACATAAAGGTCCCGGTTTTTTGACTCAGGTCCTTTTTAAATGTTTCGTAATCCGCGTGCTCATAGTACTGGATAAACAGGGCATGCATTTCCCTAATCATTTGTTCAGAGATATTTTCGAGGGGCACGAGTTTTGACTTAATTTTCTTGGATTTGAATAGCATTTTTTCTCTTTTCTAATGTGCTTGAGGTCTTCATTAACTATAAGTCAAACTTTCGCGGGCAGTCAGCGGCAACATCGCGAGTGAAATGTCGGATGCGATCTCTGAGCCGATAACATTAAATAGTCAGAAACGCAGTACCGTAACAGTATAATGAATTAGTATTTCAAATAACACTTCACAATACAGCCTTGATGATAGAGGAAAATTATATGTTTTTCAACCGCTATTTAACTGTCATTTAAATAATAATTATCTACTAACAGCTTTAATCCGTTATAATAATTATTGGTTATTGGTTAGTTGATCGCGTTTGTTTTTGTCGCGACCCCCGTTCCTCCTGACCCCACGAGCACGAACGTAAATAGTAACTGTGGCAAAGATCGGGTATAATGTATGAAGTTTGTAGAGTGTAATCATAGATTATATCTAACAGTAGAATAAAACATATAAGTTAGGATAATAAAATACTGTTAGGCATCTGACAAGAATTATTTTCAAACACAAAAACTTGATTGGCCTGTGTCGAAGCAACATTGAATTTCTTCAGGTAAGCAATCGCTACACCCAAGTCCAGTGTACCGATACAGGCCACCTCAATGCCCGTTTTGTTGTCCGGGCTCAAGGACTGATAAAATGCAATCTTGGGATATTTCCGCAGTAGTTCATCAGTGATGGGTGACACTGTGCAATAAGGGTCATTTGTGGAGGGAAGCGATTTAGGGTTTGTATATCATTAATCTGTAGTGTATAAAGTTTACATTGGATACAATGAATAACTAAAGGGATTCTATAATAAATATATTAATAGCAAACCATTTAGATATTGAAATATTTTAGTGTAACTTTTAGCTTAACATTGACGTTTAGGTTAGATCTTCTTTTAATTCAGGTGCGAGCATTCTAAGGACATACCGCGCCTTTCCCATATTGCCATCAGCACGCACCACGAATGCCAGAAAATAGCTGTCGTTGACCACCCTCAGGATCGTTGTGCGCATCTCCGTGCGAACGGTCATTTCCTCGGTGGATCCGGTCTCTAGGAGCTCTGCTGCCTTTTTCACTTCCTTCAAAACCACGGAAAATTCCATTCCGACGGTCTCAATATCGACATCCTTGTCTGCCTCAAAATGGTCGACCGGGATACCGTCGTAGCCCATGATGATGGCGGCTTCTCCGCCTTTGACGCTATCTACTGCACTTTTTAGCTTGTCGGTGAACATTCTTTTTTTGCTCCTCCTGAGCCAACAGGGGGCCTGACCCACCAGCTCATTGGATGGGAATACAAACCATTGCTTAGCTCTTGGCTCTGCGCTTGACGACAAAAGCAGGCAGCCGTTCGCGCTCCTCAAACTCCTTTTTGTATGACCACGCGTCGCTCTTGGACTGAAAGGGCCCGACCCGGACCCGATACCAGAGGCCGCCACGCTCGGGCATGTTAACCGAAACCAAGAAGGCACGGTGGCCTGCCCGTTCCAACCGGCTGATCAATCGACTGGCCTCCCGGCGATTGTCAAAAGAACCGACTTGAAGGGAGTAGAATCCAGGTTCGTCCAGCCCGACTTTCTCCGGTATGGGCTCCTCTGCCATTCTCGTCGCAGCCAGCGAAGAGGGTCTAGCGGCCTTAGCAGCATCTGCCGACCCACTGATTGGTTTTGAAGATTTACTATCCTGCAAGGAGGCGGGGACAGGAACCTGGTCCTCAGGTGCCGCAAGGGATTCGTGGAAGGATAGATGCATCTGATCCTGGCCCTGGGGCGGGGAAGGCTCGTCAGATTTCATGTCCAGCAGCGCCAAGGGATCTGGCTCGGGACAGTGGATAGCCGCTTCTGCTTGCCTGCTGCCCACCAATACGCCGAGCGCAAACACAAGACCCACGAGTGCGATAGAGCCGATGATAAGGACTGACATAAAGCGACTGTGAATCTCAACGTGGGTTTTTTTAGTATATCGATCGAGATTTTGCATGGATCACATCCTTATGTCCTACATGTAGGCATATGTAATCAGAAAGATTACCTGCGATCAAGTTTTCTGCTGTTTTGGATGGGCACCTGCTATTCCAGGTCCATGCGGAGTTCGGCAATACATGCTGGCGGGGTACTGGCAATGGTGTCAATGCGAATCGCCAACCTACGGGCAGACTTTTCAGGAAGTGGGATGTGCTCGAAATAACGGCCTTTTCCCGGCAGTTTCACTTCTGAAGTCCATCTTGTCTTCCTGTCGCGGCCGGTAATCTTCAAGGATGCGATGGGCGCCTGTTGGTCCTTGGCGCAGGCGCGCATTATCCACAGTCCCTTTGGGATCGCACCCGCGGGTATGCCCAAGGTGAGCACGCCGCCTTTTGGCACATACCAATGGGTAGCAAGGTTGCCATCCATTGCGCGACCCGCACCAGGGGTTAGCACTTCCAATCCCGGGGTCTTGAGGGATAAGCGATCATACCCGAGATCCTCGCCGAGTACGTTTAAAATAGCGATTGCCGCAGAGATGCGGTCTGCTTGTACCTGTCCTGCCTCCCCTGTTGCCGTTCGATTTAATGCAGCAATGGCCGCTTTGAAATCAGGCGGCCACCTGGGAGTCGCAGGTCCGACCGAAATTCTATGGTCCACTACTCGCCAGAAGTCGATGAGTGCCTGCAGGTGCCTCCTTTTGACTTCGTCCACTTTGGGATCTGCGATATGAGCCTCTAAAGATCGCAGTGCCAGGGCCATCTTTCCCCGGGTGCGGATCCCTTGGCGGATGAGATCCCCGAGTTGCATCAACCAGGTATCGTAGATGCCACCAGGGGTGCCAAATGCGATGGCAGATGGGTAACGCCTTAAAAATGCCGCGTGGTGCAAGGGGAAAAACCGTCGAAACCCGAGTTCACCCCAGGCGGCTTTTAATGCGGTGTGATGCCTATGGCGTCGATGGGCCCGAGAGATAAAACGCTCCTCTGAAAAGGCGCCGTAGCGGCCGAGGACACGTGCTACGAGGTCGGATACGTCGGGTCGCTCGACCAGTGCGCGGCGTAGGAAGGCGAGTCCCTTGCCATCTCCAGCCAGTGCCAGGACAATGGCACTGTCCAGCTGCTTGAGTCCTGTTCCGCTCAAAAGTGCAACGCGGGTGCGGCGCCGTTCCTTTCGATCACCAGCCTCAATGAGCAGCGCCCGCAAGGATCGGTTTAGCGGCACATCTTTGTAGTGCGCAGCGAGTTGTATCAGGATGTCTCGGTCCGCATTGCTGTTTGTGGCTTTCAATCGACTGGCTGCAGCGAGCACCACATTGGGATCTGTGGCGAGCAATGCGGCTTCCCTCAGTAGAAATACTGGCACTGCATCAAACCACTGTTGCAATAGGCCGGGATGCACCGCCACATGGGCCATGGCATCGAGATCAGCCCGAAAGGCCAGCCATGCATCGACAAATGTGTCTCCCCTTTGAAGACGGGATTGTGGCACATCAGCCAGGGGCAAGGGGTGTGGCCGAGCAAATAGGGGAAGTGCGATGAGACAGATAACTACTAAGATTCGATAAAATCTAAAGCGCACGATCACTCATCGTAGAAAATTGGCGGTCGCTTTTCAATAAAATGATAGATCATTTCCTTATCGTTGGGATCCAAGTCCTCGAATTGAACCCCCATCCCCGGCACGATGTCAGGGGTTGTCTCATTGTACTCGCGCACCCAGCGCACGATCCCTTGGGCTGAGATGAGGTGGCCGTCTGGCAAGGTGAAGTTCACCGAAAGGAGCGACCCCTTTTCCCGAACGTCGTAGGTGGCGATAAACAAGCCGCCGGTTGAGATGTCTTCGGTAAACCCCATGAAAAAATTGGTGTCGGATTGGAAACCAATATCAGCTTCGATGGCGATTCTCGGGGCTCTGCGGCGCTCTGCAGCTAGGGGCGGCGGCTGTTTGATACCTGGATAGGGCGCTTCAGGGATTCGCGAGGGTCCTTCGGCGAGCTTTGTCACCGGATACATGATCGCCAGGGTCTTGGCAATGGATTCACTGGCCTCTCTGACATTGGGATTAGTTGATCCAGCGGTCTGCAGCAGGGTCATGGCGCGCTTGAGCAGGTCCATGACGTCGAAAGCCTTGTCCGGGTCTGTCTTCTCAGCATCCGAGGCAATCACCCCCTCGAGAATACTTACGGCATCAGCAATAGTGGCGTCGATAGTTGTCGCGTCCCCCAGCTCGGCCTTCTCGGCCTTTGCCAGGCGTGCCCGGGCCTGTTCCAGGTAATCTTTTGATAAGGCAAACGCTTTTTTTGATTCGAGAGTTGATGTTTGTTGGACCATCGAATTCGCCTCCCCAGTTGCCGGCTTCAAGTGAAAAAGAGTGATTCAATTAAGGTAACGACAACATCGACCATGCGCAAGGGACTTCAAATAACCAGCTGATAACACTGATAGAATCGAGATCAACACCCACGCGAGCCCCAGTGGCGTGTGACCTGTTTGGACAAATCCTGGTGTTTTTGGGGTGAATTTTTTATATCTAGCTGTCATGCGATGCCTCGGCCTCGACATTGGCACCCACCGCGCAGGGGTGGCCCTTTCAGATGAAACCGGCACCATTGCCCAACCCCTTGCGACCATTCAGCTGACCGGCTCAACCCCTGCGTTCGTGAATGCGGTCTGCGACCTGTGCCGCAGACACGGGGTTTCGGAAATCGTTGTCGGCCTGCCCAGATCCCTGGACGGCGGTGAAAAGGGCGACAGCGCGCTCAGGGCGCGAAAGATCGGCGGGCTGCTGGAGCAAGCACTCGAAATGCCAGTCATATATTGGGATGAGCGATTTACCACGGCCGAGGCAGAACGCCTCCTCGTAAGCGCGGGTGTTCGCCGGGGCAATAGGCGTAAGGCTGTGGATAAAATGGCCGCAGCCCTTATTCTACAGGGATACCTCGATGCCCGTAGCAGCAAGCTAGTGCCATGTTAAGCGTATTAAGGAGGGTAAGATCGTGCATTCCCCCTTTGAAAAAGGGGGTTAGGGGGATTCTTAAAACCACGGGAATAATTACGAAATCCCCCCAGCCCCCTTTTCAAGGGGGAGCTTATGACACTTAAGCGCAAGGTACTGCTGGGCCTGGGCGTCGCAGGCATTGCCGGGTTGTTTGCCCTGCATCATCTGCTGGTCGCTTTTCCACATACACCTGGGCCGGGCGTGGGGCAGATGCGCGAGGTGGTCGTGCCGGCTGGGGTGGGCCCTGCACAGCTCAGTGCCATCCTTGCCGAGGCAGGTGTTATCGCGAGTGGAACGCGATTTGCGTGGTGGTTGCGGGCCACTGGCGGGCTCGTGCGTATAAAGGCCGGGCGATTTCTCGTTTCCGACCGGGCCGCGCCCGTCGACATTGTCGGTATCCTGTCCGGCCCTGGCACTGATCTCGGGATCCGCGTGACCATTCCCGAAGGGGTCACCTTGCGCCGTATCGGGGATATTTTGGAACAGCGCGGGATCGTTCAGAAGCAAAAATTTCTCGCCCGTGCAACCCACGCGAGCCTCCTCGCTGACCTGGGGATCCCAGGACCCACTGCAGAGGGATATCTCTTTCCAGATACCTACTACTTCAATCCGCAGGACAGTGCGGACGCAGTCATCAACACCATGCATGCGACCCTAAAGGCGCGCCTCACAGATGCAGGCTCGGTGCCACCCCCGTCTGATCTGAAAAAAATACTGACCCTGGCGTCCATTGTTCAGGCCGAAGCCCAAGTGGCAGACGAGATGCCCATCATTGCCGGGGTGTACGCAAACCGCCTGTCTGACCCGGCGTTTCCATCCCGCCTGCTACAAGCAGATCCCACTGTGGCCTACGGGTGCGACCCCATTGTCCTTCCCCAAGCACCGTCGTGTGAAAACTTCCGCGGCCGCCTCACCCGGTCCCACCTCGACGATCCAGGGAATGCCTACAATACCTACAAGCATCCGGGATTGCCGCCCGGACCCATTTGTGCACCTGGCCTGTCCGCCATCAAAGCAGCGATTGCTCCTGCAAACGTGCCCTATTTTTACTTTGTGGTCCAATCCAAAGGGCGCCATACGTTCTCAAGAACATTAAAGGAGCATCAACGGGCAGTTGAGCGCTATTACCGGTCGCGCCAGGGCGGTTGAACGTGGCCAAGGCCAAAGCGAAAAACAAGAAAAAACCCCGCAGCATTGGATGGCTGGTCTTCCTTTTACTGGTCGTTGCCGGCCTCATGGCCTGGACCTTGCCATCCCATAGAACGCCGATCCTGGCGGGCGCTGCTGTCGTGTTCTGTCTGTGGGCATTGGCTGTGGCGAAGAAGCAACGAATCGCCACAAAGATGGCACAAATAGACAAGATGACAGGGGTGGCATTCGAAAGATTTTTGGTACAGCTTTTTAAACGCATGGGCTACAAAGTTCGCCACGTTGGCGGCCAGGGCGGGGATTTTGGGGCAGATGTGATCTTGCACAAAGGACAGACCAAAATCGCGGTCCAGGCAAAGAATTACGACAAAAATGCGGTTGGCAATGACGCGGTGCAGCAGGCCGTGGCAGGGGCGAGTTACTACGATTGTACCGAGGCCATGGTGGTGACGAACTCGCGATTCACCAAAGCAGCCCGGCAACAGGCCAGTGGCAGCAACATCCCGGTCACCCTGTGGGATCGCCGAGATCTCGAACAGCTGATCAAGCGGTTATAAGGCAGATGCTACAGGCCGTATCGAGCGGCATCCCCCAGCTCTTCTTCGATGCGGATGAGGCGGTTGTACTTGACAACCCGTTCGGACCGGGCCAGGGATCCGGTTTTGATTTGCCCGGCTGTGGTGGCCACAGCGAGATCAGCGATGAAATCGTCAGCTGTCTCGCCGGAGCGGTGTGAAATCACTGCCCCGTACCCGGATCGCCGGGAGAGATCAATGGCATCGAATGTTTCGGACAGGCTGCCCACCTGGTTCAACTTGATCAGGGAGGCATTGCCCACCTTCATGTCGATGGCCTGTTGTATCCGTTCTACATTGGTAACGAAGATATCATCGCCAACGAGCTGGACCTTTGCGCCGATAGCCGCGGTAAGGGCTTTCCACCCGTCCCAGTCATCTTCATCAAGGCCGTCTTCAATCGATGTGATGGGGTAGCTCTGGCACCATCCTTCGTAGCGGGCGATCATCGCCTGGGCATCGAGGGGCGAAGCGTCCTTTCCGTCTAGAAAATACCCCTTTTCCTTGTCGTAGAACTCACTGGCAGCGCAGTCTAGTGCCAGGACGATGTCCTCCCCAGGACGGTAGCCAGAGGCCTCGATGGCCTTTAGAATCAGTTCAATCGCTTGTTCGTTCCCGGGCAAGCTGGGCGCGTATCCGCCCTCGTCGCCCTTTCCCGTTGACAGGCCCTGCTCCTTGAGGCGTTTGCCCAGGGTGTGGAAGACCTCGCTGCCCATACGGACCCCGTCGGTCAGGGTGTCGGCACCGACTGGTATGATCATGAACTCCTGTACTTGAACATCCGTATCTGCGTGGGCACCGCCGTTGAGAATATTCATCATGGGTACGGGCAGGGTCGTTGCTGAAGCCCCTCCCAGATATCGATACAAATCAAGACCGATCTCTGCAGCTTGAGCGCGCGCAATGGCAAGGGAAACGCCGAGGATCGCATTGGCGCCGAGTCGGCCTTTATTTGGTGTGCCGTCAAGGGCAATCATGGCCTGATCGACAGAGCGCTGATGCATTGCATCCATACCGATGATATGGGGTGTTATCTCCTCGTTTACCGATTTAACAGCACGGCGCACCCCCTTGCCGTGATAGCGGGCATCCCCGTCGCGGAGCTCCACCGCTTCGTGGCGACCCGTGGATGCACCCGAGGGGACCTTGGCGCTCCCCCAAGCGTCTGTCTCAAGCGTCACATCAACCTCAACGGTCGGATTTCCCCTGGAATCTAAGATCTCCCGACCCTTAACAGAAACAATCGCAGACATAAGAACCTCCTGCCGCCAGCAGAGCATGTGCTGAGCTCAGACGAAAGAATCGGCGCAGTATAGCACCGGTCGCTTTTGCGGTAAATACCCGGTAAGATTGTCCTTTGCAAGTCTGCAGGCTCACTTGATGTTTTGACTGTAGATAGGGTTGGTATGTTTTCCTATATTTTCCCATTGTGCGCTTTATGTCACTATAGGTTCATTTATTATTGTTTGATTTACATGCGGGGAATGGCATGGGCAACGGCATTAATAGTTGAATGCTTTAGAGAAAACGGATATATTATCTACAATAAACTCGAAGTGGCCATATTGACGGATTCGCGTTTATGATGCAAAGAAAAGCTTCCGTGCCGGTCTGATGGATGGTCAGTTCGTTAAATTGGGGGAATTACAGCGTAGAGAAGAAAGGGCCTTATGACACCTAGCAACATCGACGATGGAATCGTACAGCAAATATATGATAAAATAACCGAACTTACGGATCGCAGTTTCGCCAGGTATGAGCGGCCCCGATCCCTACCGCGTACAAAGATCCCCGGCGACCTGGTATTTGTATTAGATGCACTGTTGGATCTTGCCTCCGGCAAGCTCAAGCGAGATGAATCGGGCGTTCTGGCAGAGCTCATAGATCTCGGTATCATTGCTTGGTTTGCCGGATTGTCCAAAGCGGATCAGGCCAAATGCGGTCTTGAATTTCTGGCAGAAAACGATGCGGTAGATCCAAAGGACCCGCCAGCCGATTCCACTGGCCAAGCAAATCAACCTGCCGCTGGTGAGGATTCTCAATCTGCCGTGCTGAAAGCGCTCGAAATTGAACGAGAGAAAAACCGCCAACTGGAAGTCGAAGTAGCGCAGCTTAAGGTAGAACTTCAGGAAAACATTGCAGTTCACAAACAACTGAACGATGAGATAGAAGCACTCAAACCATTAGCACAAGCCCATACAAACCAAATGATATTTGATCCGATGCCACAACCGGCCGGGGTTGAAAAGGTGATTCCCGCTTTTTTGAGCAGTGTGGATGACACCTCAACCTACACACCACTTACCACACATACTTTGCAAGACACGCTCCCTAAAGAATCTAGCAACGGCAAGAAGAACAATAAAAAATTCAAAAGATAATCCTAGTGCTGTTTCCAATCTTCAATGTCGGGAAAAAGCCCTCCCCCTTTAGCAATGGGGGTCGGGGGGATTTCGTCATCTGTTCCGGCATTGTGAGGTGACAAAATCCCCCTAACCCCCTTTTCAAGGGGGGAATTTACTAACTGCACCTGAAAAATATCGTTTGACGTGGCACTAGCACTTTGGCGTTGCAAAGGAAGGGGGTGCTGGAACGGCAATGACCTCTCCAATGACGCAGAGCTGGTTTTGCGCAAAGAGTTTAACAGAGACGATGGTTTTGCGATCCAAGACCTCTTTTGCGAAACCGCGCAGTTCGAGGACGGTATCGATGGGGGTGGGCTTTCGGTAGTCCACGCGGAGGGAGGCCGTGACGAACCTGTGCTCTGGCTCAGTACCCCACTTTTGGCCTCTTGTGCGATACGCAGCCATGGCTGCGGTTGCGGTTCCATGGCAGTCAATCAGGGACGCGAGTAAGCCGCCGTAGACATATCCTTTAAATGCGGTGTGATAGGGGCGCGGCTTAAAGTGACACACGGTCTCATCCCCATCCCAATAGCTCTTGATGTGCAATCCGTGCTCGTTGCGTCGACCGCACCCGTAACAATGGCTGCCGACCTCTGAGTAGTGATCCTGCAATGCGGTGTCTTTCATACTGTGCTCCCGATGCTTCTTTATTTGTTGTGCCAACGCTTGGGCAGTGTGAAGGTTACTGTCGTGTTCCAATGCGCCCGTGAGCACCCATCGTTTTTTGTTGTGGTGCGGCGGCCGGTCCCGTTTTGCCTTATCCCAAATTGGGATATCTTCGGGCCGATCCACGTCCCCCATCTCGGGAAGCAGACAAAACGTAGCTCCCATCCGCCTAAGTCGGGCTTTCGTGATCTCTAAAACCCGGTCAGTGCTCCACGGCATGTCAATGAATATATCCGGAATGGGACTGGAGAGTCCTATCAAATAGTAACCACCGTCGCGAGCCGGGCCGATGACCGCGTCGTGGCAGAAAAGGGCATCGAATGCCTGGGCAATTGTGGTGGGTCTGACTGTAGGACAATCCGCTCCTACAACGACGACCCGTTCTTTGCCGTGATTAAATTTTCGTGCAAACGCGCGCGACAACCGGTTTCCAAGGTCACCCTCACCTTGGTGAAGATACGGCACCTCTCCTCCGAGAGAGGCGCGCATTGTGGATGCGTCTGCACCGTCGAACCATACCTCTAAATTAGCCCGCCTGGACCGGGACGCCTCGAGCAGCCACTGCAATACGAATCGGGCCATTTCCTCTTGTAATTGGGCGGCACCGTCAGCACCGAGTAACGGGATAAGGCGTGTTTTGACGTATTCTGGCCGCGCATATTTTGCGAACAAGATAATGGTTTCAGCAGCTGTGGTCATGTATTTTGAGCTCTATCCACTCCCATTATCGGCGCTTTTTCGTACGGATTTGAGCGCCAACGCCACCCCCGATAAAATTATCGCCATCTTTGCGAACGATAAAGTAATTTTTACGCATTCATTTAACGAAAATCGTAGTACAGTCCTCCTGTAATGCACCCGCGATTGTTCAGACTGCCATTTGATATTCCAGGGGTTGGCGGTTCGTATTTTACGTGCTTGGCTGTGGGGTTCATCCTCGCTACGATTCTCCTCCGGCGCTGGGCCAAACATCACGGCATTGATCCACGACTGATGGTGGATTTTATCATTTGGATGCTGATATGGGGGGTCGTGGGTTCCCGGATACTCCATGTCATCGCTGATGGAAAGTTTTGGGACTATATCAATTTGTGTCGGGATCCCTCCCTGGTGGACTGGAAAATCGATGTCAGGGAATGTCGCGCGCTTCGCGGTGTATGGGATGCGGCGCGCAACGTGTGCCATCCAGCCCAGAAGAACTGCTGGGCCTGGGCTGATATTACCGCTGGTGGGCTCGCGTTCTACGGTGGATTCGTGGCCGCTGCCCTGTTTTCCATTTACTATATTCGCCGATACAACATGCCGGCCGGCAAGATGATCGACATGGCTGGCTGGTCCCTTATGCTCGGGTTGGCCTGGGGGCGGATGGGATGCTTTTTGTCTGGGTGTTGCTTTGGCGTTCGGGCCGAGCCCCCACTGGGTGTGATCTTTCCAGACAAATCAGCGGCTTCCCGATTCCACTGGGACCAGGGGTGGCTCCATACTTATCGCATCGAGTCCCTGCCGGTCATACCCACTCAGATTTATTCTGCATTTGCCGGAATCGCCATCGCAGCCATTGCCTATTTCTGGCTAAGGCCCCGCAAGCGTTTTGACGGTGAGGTGTTTTGTATTGCTGCGTTCCTGTACGCGGCCTTTCGATTTTTCATAGAGTTCTTCCGATCGGATGAACGGGGCGGGCTTGGGGGGCTCTCCACAAGTCAAATTGTGGCGATTGGGTTTGCTCTATGTTGTGCCTACCTGTGGATTTACTTCAAGAAGCGCGCCAGGAAAACGATCGCCCAGACACCTACGGATTAAGCTAGTGATCTGTCCAGTCTTCGATGTCAGGTAGAAGACCTCCCCCTTTGGCAAAGGGCAATGGCATTCGGTTAAGGATTTTTGGGTGTTTTTATAGCGTAGGATCGCCAGAAAAGAATCCCCCTTGAAAAAGGGGGCAGGGGGA
>JAAUYD010003163.1_pt1 | contig 48080 bp, 20 predicted proteins | sample 7278101 | NCBI WGS metagenome assembly JAAUYD01 (sample SAMN14350128, study PRJNA611818) | marine sediment metagenome | isolation source: surface marine sediment (0.6m) | place: French Polynesia: Moorea | collected 2018-08
ACGTCGGCGAAGTTGCCGCCGTAGATGGTGTCGTTGCCCGCGTCGCCGAAGACGTCGTCGAAGAGGCCGCCGCCGTAGACCGTGTCGACGTCGGTGGTCGAGAAGTCGACGTCGGAGTTGGCGTAGACGAGGTCCGAGCCGTTCTGGCCGCGCAACTCGTCGCCGCCCGGTCCGCCATGGAGCCGGTCGTCGCCGTTGCCTCCACGCACCACGTCGTCGCCGTCGTCGCCCCAGATCCGGTCGCCGCCGCCACCGCCGTAGAGGATGTCGCCGTCGGGGCCGCCCCAGATCAGGTCGTTCCCTTTGCCGCCGTCGACGTCGTCGATGCCGATGCCACCGTGGAGCTGGTCGAGGCCCAGCCCGCCGACGACGACGTCGTCGTCCTCGAAGCCGCAGACGATGTCGTCGCCGTCGAGCGCGTCGATCGTGTCGGGCCCGGGGGTCCCCGCGATCACGTCCGGGCCCGCCGTCGGGGCCTCCCCGTACGCCGTGATGACCGTCGCGTCGAAGCCGTCGCAGGCGACCGGGTACGTCTCGGTGGAGATCAACCGGAGGACCGCCCACTCCTGTCCGGTCTGGCCAGCGAGCAGCAGCTTGTCGTCCGCCTGGACGGTCAGCGCCAGCGCCGTGTCGTCGCCGCCGAGATCTCCCGTGGCCTTGCCGTCGAGGTCGAACGTCGAGTCGAGCCCGCCGCTGGCGAGGAGCCGTGCGATGATGCCATCGCGGCTGCCGACGACTCCGGTGGTGCCGGCGACGACGATCGTGCCGTCGGCTCGGAGCGCAACGTCGTTGAACTGCTCGACGTCCGCTCCGAAGTCGACGTCGACCACACCGCCCGTGCCGAACGATGCGTCCAGCGCACCGGCCGAGGTGACCCGCAGGACGATCGCGTCGCGTTCCGAGGGCGGTGATGTCTCACCGGCCACCACGAGCTTGCCGTCGGGCTGCAGCGCCAAGCCATGGCCCGCCGCAAAGGAAGCCAGGTCGATGATCGCCTCGCCGTCACCGTCGAACGTGGTGTCCAACGAGCCGTCGGTGAGCAGCCGGTGGAGCACGACGACCTGGTCGTCGGGGACGATCTGGTACTGCCAGGTCCACAAGAGCACGATCTTGCCGTCGGGTTGGATGACGAGATCGGACACCTCGCTGTCACCGCTGTGCGGCACCGTGACCACACCGTCGCTGTCGAACGTCGTGTCGAGGGTGCCGTCCGTCAGGAACCGGGCGGCACCGACCTCGCTGTTGCCGTCCCACCCGATGACGATCTTGCCGTCGGCCTGTAGCGCGACGCCTCTCGCCTCGCCGTCGAGATCCGGCGTGACGATGCCGCCGGTCCCGAACGTGGCGTCGGGTGTTCCGTCGGCGGCGAACCTGGCGACCGACGGATCGCCGCCGGACTCTCCCACGGCGACGATCTTGCCGTCGGGCTGGACCACGAGGTCGTAGAAGCGGCCGGTGCCGGTGACGCCGCCGCCGATCCCGAACGTTCCGTCCACCTGTCCATCCGGTGTGAGCTTGGCGAGGACGCTGGCGTCTCCGCCGGGCTGGGTCCACCCGGCGACGAGCGAGCTGCCGTCGGGCAGTTCGGCGATCGCTTCGGCCTGGCTGGGCACGCCGAATCCGCTGACCCACGCACCGCCCATGCCGAATCGCGGATCGGGCCGGATCTCGTGCACCTCGATCGACACCGTGCCCGGGGTCGACGTCGCGGTGCCGTCGTCGACGGTGAAGGTGAAGGAGTCGTCGCCGAGGAAGCGCTCGTCGGGGATGTAGGTCACGTTGGGAGGCGTGCCGGTCAGCCGCCCGTGGGACGGCGGTGTCTCGATGCCGAACGTGATGGGGTCGAGGTCGGGGTCCGAGCCCGTCAGCACGATCTCGATCGAGGTGTCCTGCCAGGCGAACACCGACTGATCATCCGCGGTCGGCGTGCTGTTCGCGGCCACGGTGGTCGCATCCAACACGATGCTCGGCACGGCGACGAGGACGAGCAGCAGCCCGACGACTGCGTTCGATCCGATCCGCCGATGTGTGGTCGTTCGTCGCTCGTTGATGGCCCACCTCCTGCCGCCGCGGCCATGCGATCCATGCGATGCATGTGATGCGGGCAACCGCCATCGCCCGCGCCTGGAGGTACGAAGCTACCGTGCCCGCCGGCGCCGTGCAGGAGCAATCACCCGAGCGGGGTCAAGATCCGTTCAATGCGTCGTGGGCCGTCGCTCACGGCACGTTCTCGACGATTTCGCAGGCAGTAGCGGTGTCTCCGCTGCCCGAGTTGTAGATCCCGCCGTTGCAGTAGTCACCGAGGATGTGCGGACCGCCGCGCAGCGTGTCAGCGCCGTTGTTGCCGTACAGGCTGTCGTCGCCGGACTTGCCCGACAGGACGTCGGCGAAGTTCCCGCCGTAGATGGTGTCGTCGCCGGCGTCGCCGTACACGTCGTCGTAGAGCCCGCCGCCGTACACGGTGTCGACCGCGGTCGTCGAGAAGTCGACGTCGTCGTTGGCGTACACGAGGTCGGAACCGTTCTGGCCCCGCAGCTCGTCGCGTCCCGGCCCGCCGTACAGCCGGTCGTTGCCGTTGCCGCCGCGCAGCTCGTCGCCGCCGCCCTCGCCCCAGATCCGGTCGCCGCCGCCACCGCCGTACAGGACGTCGCTGTCCGGGCCACCCCAGATCAGGTCGTTTCCCTTGCCGCCGTCGACGTCGTCGACTCCCGCTCCGCCCATGATCCGGTCGAGGCCGAGCCCGCCGGCGAGCACGTCGTCGCCTTCGAACCCGCAGACGATGTCGTCGCCGTCCAGCCCGTCGATGACGTCGGGGCCGGGGGTCCCGGCGATCACGTCGGGCCCCGCGGTCGGGGTCTCGCCGTAGGCGGTGATGACGCTCGCGTCCCGGCCGTCGCAGGCCACCGGGTAGGTCACGGTCGAGATCAGCCGGAGGACACCCCATTCCGAACCCCACTGTCCGGCGAACAGCATCCTGCCGTCCGCCTGCACGGCCAGCGCGCGGTTGTCCTCGTCGTTGCCGAGGTCGCCGATGACCTTGCCGTCGAGGTCGAACGTCGTGTCGAGCCCGCCGTCGGGGAGGAGCCGCGCAACGATGCCGTCGCGTTCGCCGGCGACGCCGGCGCTCCCGGCCACGAGGATCGTGCCGTCCGCGAGGAGCGCGACGTCGTTGAACTGCTCGAAGTCGGTGCCGTAGGCGACGTGGGTGGTGCCGCCGGCGCCGAACGTGGCATCGAGCGCGCCGGCCGCCGTGAGCCGGGCCACGATCGCGTTCCGGTCGAACGGTTCCCACGTCTCGCCGGCGATCACGAGCTTGCCGTCGGTCTGGAGCGCCAGCCCATGGCCCGCCGCGAACTGATCGAGGTCGATGTCGGTCCTGCCGTCCGTGTCGAACGTGGCGTCGGGCGAGCCGTCCGGGAGCAGGCGCGCGATTTCGATGACCTGGTCGTCGAACGTCGTGCCGTGGTGCCACGTCCACAGGAGCACGATCTTGCCGTCGGGCTGGACCACCACGTCGGAGACCCACGTGTTGCCACCGCGGGGCACCGAGAAGATGCCGGCGGTGCCGAAGGTGGCGTCGGGGGTGCCGTCGGGCAGCAGCCGCAGCACGCCGACGTCGTCGTCGTTGTCCTCCCAGCCGACGACGATCTTGCCGTCGGCGTGGAGCGCGACCGCCTTGGCCGCGCCGTTGAGGTCGACGGTGACGATGCCGCCGGTCCCGAAGGTCGCGTCGAGCGCGCCATTGACGTCGAACCTCGCGATCGCGGGGTCGCCGCCCGCGGCTCCGACCACCACGAGCTTGCCGTCGGTCTGGTGGACGAGGTCGGCGAAGTTCGTGATCGTACCGGCAACGACGCCGCCGGTCCCGAACGTCGGGTCGAGCGCGCCATCCGGCGTGAGCTTCAGGATGGCGCTGTCCGTGCCGCCCTGCACGGTCCAGCCGGCCGCGACCACGCTGCCATCGGGCAGCTCGATCACCGCCTCCGCCTGACCATTGCCACCGAACCCGCTGACCCACATCCCGTCCGTGCCGAACCTCGGGTCGGGTCGGATGTCGTGCACGGTGATCGACACCGTGGCGGCGGGTGACGGCACCTGGCCGTCGTCGACGACGAACGTGAACGAGTCGTCGCCGAGGTAGCGCTCGTCGGGCGTGTAGGTCACGTTCGGCGGCGTGCCGGTCAGCCGACCGTGAGAGGGAGGTGTCTCGATGTCGAACGTGATGGGATCCGGGTCGGGATCGGACCCGGCCAGGACAATGTCGACCGAGGTGTCCTGCCAGGCGAACACCGACTGGTCGTCGGCGGTCGGGGTGCCGTTGGCGTCGATGACGTCGATCGTGATCGTCTCGTCGTCGATCGCGACGGCATCCGACACGGTCACGACGACACCGGGATACGAACCGTGGTCGGCGTAACCGGGTGCGAGGCTCAGGGTCGCTGTGCCGTCGCCGTGGTCGGTCAGCGATGCGAACGCAGGCGCACCGTTGATCCAGAACACCAACACATCGCCGTCGGCGTCGGTGGCGCTGATCGGGACGTCGAGCACGTCGCCCTCGGTCACCGTGAGAATCCCGATCGGTCCGAGCACTGGCGCAGCGTTGGGACCGGCGTCGACCTCGAAGGCGCCGATGTCGTCGGCCGCGCCCTGCGGTCGTGCGATGGCCCGCTGGTCGACGGTGAGATCGGTCGCACCGGCGTCGATCGCCGGCGATCCGGGGAGCAGCGCGTACGTCTCGGTCGGCCCTCCGAAGTCGGCGAGCGGCGACAGCATCGGATCGGCCGTGGCGACGTCGCCGGGCCCGCCGCTGGGCGCGCCGGTGCCGACGCCGACGAGGTTGTACCCGACCGACGTGTAACCGCCCCACGAATCCTCGGTACCGGCACTGATCGTGGCGTGGTTGCCGGCGATGATCGAGTTGGTCACGTAGAAGTCCGGGCACTCGAGGCTGTACGGGTCGTCGACCACCAGACTCGGCCAGTTGCCCCTGCCGTACAGGCCGAGGAGGTCGTCCTCCCAACGACTGTTGACGCCGCCGCCGTGGGCGGCGGTGTTGTCGGTGATCGTGACCCCGTCGAGGACTGTGACCGGGCAGTAGCCGGCCGGGAGCACGACGTAGAGCATGTGGGCCACCCCGCCGCCCGCACCGCCGTCGAGGTAGGGGTAGCCATACGGATCCCAGCGGTCGACCATCGCAGCGGTGTTCCCAGCGATCGTCGAGTTCTCGATCGTGGCGATCCCGCCGGCGTTGATGACGCCGCCTCCCCGTCCGCCGAGCAGAGGGCTCGTGTCCCACTGGTCGTTCGTGGCGGTGTTGTTCGTGATGGTGGTGCCGGTGATCGTGAGGTCGCCCGGGTACCGGTTCTGCACGCCGCCGCCACTGCCGGTCTCGATGTAGAAGCTGGTCGACGTGGTCGAGTTGCCGTCGATCACCGAGTCGGTGATGGTCATCACGTCCCAGTTGAAGATGCCGCCGCCACCGCTGAAGTAGCCGAACGTCTGGTTGTCGACGACGGTGGCGTCGGTGATCGTGCTGGTGCCATCGCCGCTGAAGATGCCGCCGCCCCTTTGGGCTGTGTTGCCGGCGATCAGCGTGTTCACGACATGGAGCTCGGCGTCGTTGCTCAGCACGCCGCCGTCGCTGCCGACGCCGCCGCCGTCGTTGCTCGACTCGTTCGAGACGATCGTGCTGCCGACGATGGTCATCGTGCCACTGTTGTAGATCCCTCCACCCACGCTCCAGGTGCTGTACTCGGGTGGATTCGTGCTGTTGTTGCGGATGATCGAGTTGGTGATCGTGGCCGTGCCCAGCTGGTTCGAGATGCCGCCGCCGTCCTCACCGGACCAGTTGTCCTCGATGATCGAGTTCGTGATCGTCAGCGTGCCGTTCATGTTCAGCACCCCGGCACCGTCCTTGTCGGCACCGGTCACCGTGTACCCGCCGGTGATCGTCACGCCGACGAGCTCGAGCCCGGCGTGGTAGCCGACACTGATGACGCGCCACCGCCATGAGGGGCCGAGATCACCGAGTCGGGTCGCGTCGATGACCGTGGTCTCGGCACCGGCACCGATGACGGAGGTGGTCCCCGTCTCACGCTCGACGTGAAGCTCGTCCTCGAGATACAGCGTGAGGTCGTACTGGCCGGCCGGCAGGGTGATCGTGTCGTCGCCGCCGGTTGCGTTGGCGGCCGCGATCGCCTCGCGCAGCGAGCAGTCGCTGTCGCAGACGCCGTCCGCGGTGTCGTCGGTCTTCGTGACCAGGAACGTGCCGCCGTACGGGGTGTACGACCACGTCAGGTCGAACGTCCCGAACTCGCCGTTGGCCTGACCGTCGACGACGACCTGGTACGTCGTGCCGCCGATGACCGGGAAGTCGAGGTCGACGTGCGTGCCGGCCGTGCTGGCGGACGCGACCGGTGCGAGCAGGCCGAGCTGGTCGTCCGTGTAGACGGCGACCACGCTCGTCCAGTCGTCCGGCGCGGACGGCGTGTCGAGGTCGATCTCCGCGTCACCGTCCCAGATCGGCGTCCACTCGTACCACACGGAGTGCGCGGGTGTCCCCGGCACGCCGCCGTGGGTCGGCTCCATGATCTCGGGGGTGGCTCCTTCGGTCGTGCCGACCAGGACGCCGTTCCGCTCGTCCAGCGCGATCCGCTCGCCGAAGTCGTCGTTCGGTGGCGGCGAGAGCGCCCACGTCAGGTCGAACGTGCCGGTGTCGCCCGCGTCGTAGCCGTCGACGACGAGGTGGTAGGTCGTGCCACCGGTGACGGGGAACTCGAGCCGGCGCGTGTGGCTCATGTTGCCGGGGGAGGCGGTGACCTCGGTGAGTGTGTCGACGCTCGCGCCGGTGTAGACGGCGACCACGATCTCGTCGAACGTCGACTGCATCGTGGCGTTGACCACGGCATCGCCGGCGGTGCTCGGCGTCCAGTCGTACCAGACCGAGACCTTGGGCGTCCGACCCGCGTGGTTCGGCTCGCCGGCCTCCGCAGTGGCGTCCGCGTTGGTCTGGTCGAGCAGCCAACCGGCGTCGCCGACCATGGGGGTGGCGGCGACGAAGTCGTCGTTCGGTGGCGACACGATCGCCCAGTCGATGTCGAAGCTGCCCGTCGACGAGGCGGTCCAGCCGTCGACTGCGATCCGGTAGGTGGTGCCGCCATCGATCCGGAACTCGACGAGGCTCGTGCTGCCGCCGCCGGCGCTGACGACGGGGGTCAGCGAATCGACGGCGGTGCCGGTGTAGACGGCCAGCACGGTCGTCCACGTCGTGTACGGGTCGGACGTCGCGGTGACGGCGCCCTTCCCCCCGATGCTCGGCGTCCACTCGTACCAGACCGATCGGACCGGTGTGCGGCCGTGGTGGTCGGGCTCGCCCGTCTCTGCGGTCGCGGCGTCGTTGCTCTGCGCGACGAGCGCCCCCGAGTCGCCGGCGAGCGCGGTCGCGTCGGCGAAGTCGTCGTTCGGCAGCGAGGTGATGCTGTACGAGATGTCGAAGCCGCCGGTGTTCCCCGCGGTCCAGCTGTCGACCACCAGCGAGTAGGTCGTGCCGGCGGTGACGTCGAACTCGATGTGCTCCGACGTCGCACCGCCGTCGCTGGCGATCGGCGTGAGCGCGTCGACGGCCGAGCCGGTGTAGGCGGCGACCACGAGGCTCCAGCCGTCGGCCGTCACGTCGACGGCCGCACGACCGCCGATGCTCGGCGTCCACTCGTACCAGACCGACCTGATCGGCATGCGGCCGTGGTGGGCGGGCTCTCCTGGTTCGGCGGTCGATTGCTCGTTGCTCTGGAGCTCGAAGATGCCGCCGTCGCCGAGGAGTTCCCTGGCCTCGTCGAACATGTCGTTGGGTGAGGGGATCGTCCACTCGACCCGGAACGTGCCGCTCTCGGTGCTGTCGACCCCGTCGATCGCGATGCGATACGTGGTCCCGGCGTCGGCGGAGAACCACTGCCCGATGTTCGAGCCGGTCGTGTGCGTCGCTGCGATCTCGGTGAGCGAGTCGACTGCGGAGCCGGTGTAGATCGCGAGCACGGGATCCCAGCTGCCGGAGACGTAGACGTGCACCTTGGCCATCGCGGTCGCCGTCGGCGTCCAGTCGTACCAGACCGAATGAGTGGGCGTGAACGGCAGGCCGTCGTGGCTGGGCTCGTCGACCTCGGCGGTGGCGTCGACGTTGGTCTGGGCGAGGAGCTCCCCGTCGTTGCCGACCATCGTCGTGGCCGCGGCGAAGTCGTCGTTGCCGGGCGGGGCGGCTGCGACCGGTCTCGAGCCGATCATCACGAACGACGCGATCAACCCGAGCAGGATCGCGGGGACGAGCATCCGCCGAGCGGCGGAGGGCTCCTGGGTGGTGTGGTCGTCGGTCCACCAGGCCATGACCGGCCTCCTTCCGGGCGGGCTGGTCGCCCAGGGAGGCGCCGTCTCGGCATGGCCGACCCGTCCGCCGCTGCGAACGCACCGGCACCGACCGCGGGACGAGAGCCCCGCCCCTCGCCCCCATCCTCGCGATCTTCCCGCGCCGCTCCCAGGGACGAACGTCCATATCCCCGACCGGCACCGAGAAGTCACCCGGCGCGCGCGGGACGGCCGGCGCCGAGCCCCCCGCCGGGCGCCGGCGCCGGCCGCGGCCGAGTTCGGCTACGGCACGTTGACCACCGTCTCGCAGGCGCTGGCCGTGTCGCCCGAGCCCGAGTTGTGGATGCCGCCGTTGCAGTAGTCGCCGACGACGTGCGGGCCGCCCCGCAACACGTCGGCGCCGTTGTTGCCGTACAGGTCGTCGTCGCCGGACTTGCCGGACAGCACGTCGGCCATGTTGCCTCCGTAGAGGAGGTCGGGACCGGCGTCACCCCACACGTCGTCGTACAGACCGCCGCCGTAGACGGTGTCGACGTCCGTCGTGGAGAACTCGACGTCGTCGTTGGCGTAGACGAGGTCGGAGCCGTTCTGGCCGCGCACGTCGTCGTTGCCCGGCCCGCCGTACAGCCGGTCGTTGCCGTTGCCGCCGCTGACGTTGTCGTCGCCGTCGCCGCCCCACAGGCGGTCGCCGCCGCCCGAGCCGTAGAGGCTGTCGTTGCCGGGACCGCCCCAGACCCGGTCGTTGCCGAGACCGCCGAACAGCACGTCGCCGCCCTCGTCGCCGAAGATGACGTCGCGACCCGGCCCACCGTCGATCACGTCGTCGCCGCCGAGGCCGCAGATGACGTCGTCGCCCTCGAGCCCGTCGATGCCGTCGTGATCCTCGGTCCCGAGGATCACGTCCGGACCAGGCGTCGGCGAGTCGCCGATGCCGATGAAGACGGTCACGAGCTCACCGCCGCAGAAGACCTCCTCGAAGTCCTCGGCCACGGTGAAGTCGCCGTCACCCTCGTCGACCATCACCTGGGCGCCCGCCGGCTGACCGAACTCGCCACACTGGCCGGTGAGGTCGGCGAACCAGAACCCGTCGACCGCGCCGTCGTCGCCGTCGACGACCGTCACCTGGGCACCGCACTGCGGACCACCGAGCAGCACGGTCACCTCGCTGCCGAGCGGCAACATCCCAGCCGCCGTCTGGGCGCCGAAGTCGGCGTCGATCGACAACGGGCCGGTCAGCCCGAGGGAGCGGGTGACGGCGCCGTCGTCCGCCACGATCCAGTCACCGAAGAGGAGGTCCCGCTTCGCATCGACGACGAAGTGGCCGTGGATGTCGGTCGCCGTGTCGATCGTCGGCGGATCGGTCGCCGGGTTTGCGTTGATCCAGATCTGGACCGCCGCCATCGAGTCGAAGTCGTGGCCCTCGATCCAGTCGCCGGTCACCGACGCACGCAGGCTCGGTGTCATCTCCGGGAAGACCATCGTGGCATCGCCTTCCGCATCGGGCAGGAGCACTCTCGCCCACGCGTCGGGCCCGAGCCCGGCGGGGCACTGCCCGCTGAGGTCGGCGGACCACCACCCGTCGACCGAGCCGTCGTCTGCGTCGCTGACCGTCGCCCAGGCGCCGCAGTCGTTGCCGCCCATCTCGACGTCGACCGTGGCCCCGATCGGCAGTTGGCCGAGCGCGGTCAGCAGCTCCAACTGGGCCTCGATCGACAGCGGGCCGGCGGTGGCGAGCTCGACGGTCTCGAAGCCGTCGGACACGGTCATCGTGTCGCCGAAGGCGAACGGGAACGATGCGTCCCACCAGAAGTTGCCGTTGAAGTCGGTGCTCGAGAAGTCGTTCGGCGGATCCGTCGTCCAGTCGCGGTTGACCCAGATCGCGATCGGCACGTCCGATCGGAAGCTGAACCCCTCGATGTAGTGCTCGCCGACTGCGACCCAGATGTATGCCTGATCGTCGTTGACGACGGTTGCGTTGCCGCCGCCGTGGTACCGGAACACCCGCGACCGGGCGTGTGCGCCGAGGCCGCCGGGACACTGATCGCTGAGGTCGATCGACCACAACCCGTCCGTGGTGCCGTCGTCCCGGTCGGCGACCCGACCCCATGCGCTGCACTCGTCGCCGCTGATCTCGACGTCGACGAGATGGTTCACCGGCAGCTCGCCGGTGGCGGTCATCGTCGGGAAGTCGGCGTCGATCGACAGCGGGAGGCTCAGGGTCATCCAGGTCTCGGTCGAGCCATCCGACGCGGTCACCAGGTCGCCGAACACGAGGTCGGACGGGCTGCCCCAGTGGAAGCTGCCGTCGGGGTTCGTCGCGACCGTGGCGAGCGGGGGATCGGACGCCGGGTCGTCGTTGACCCAGATGTCGACCGAACCGGTCGACAGCCAGTCGACGCCCTCGACCTCGTTCCGGGTCTCCGAGACGAAGATGCGCGGCCACAGGAAGTCGGAGATCGTGGCATCGCGGTCGACCTCGTAGAGGAAGACCCGTGCGAACGGACGGCTGCCCAGGCTGCCGGGGCAGTCAACGCTCAGGTCGGCGAACCACAGCCCGTCGACCGTGCCGTCGTCGGCGTCGGCCACCGTCTGGCGGGCGGTGCACTCGTCGCCGCCCATCTCGACCTCGACCTCGTCCCCGAGCGGCAGCTCGCCCCACGCGACCTTCAGACCCAGATTGATGTCGATCGACAACGGCCCGGTGACGACCAGGTCGCGAGTGGTCACGCCGTCGGATGCGACCACGACGTCGCCGAAGTCGATGTCGAACGGCAACGTCGTGTTGAGGCTCCCGCCCGGATCGGTCACTGCGCCCCAATTCGGCGGATCGGTGGCCGGGTCGAGGTCGACCCAGATGTCGACACGGGCGCCCGGCGCGAAGCCGAACCCCTCGATGTTGTTCCGGTTCTCCGAGGCCCAGAGCTGGGGCGGAGGTCCGGACCACGCCTGGGTGAAGTTGTCGCCCGGGTCGAAGTGCAGCGCGACCGCGCCTTCCTCGACGCCGAGACCGGTCGGGCAGTCGGCGCCGAGGTCCTTCGACCAGAGCCCGTCGACGGTGCCGTCGTCGACGTCGAGCACGAACGCGCCGGTGCTGCAGTCCGAGCCCCACGCCCAGGTCTGCACACCCTCACCGGTCGGGAGCTCACCGGCGACGATCGGCGTCGCCGGGTCGACCGTCACCGAGAGCGGCCCGGCGAGGATCATCCCCCGACCGAACGCAAGTGTGCTGTCGACCACGCTGACGTCGTCGCCCGAGACGAGATCGAGGCCGCTGTCGACGTGGAAGCGCCCGAGGTGGTCGAGCGGTGTCGTGAACGTCGGCGGGTCGACCAGGACGTCGGCGTTCACGTACACGTGGGCCGAGCCGAAGGGTGGGAACCCGCTGGCGTAGATCCAGTCCTCGTCGAGCGACGCGCCGATGTGGTAGAGCGGCGCCGTCTGGGCGACCGTTGCGGTCGGGGCGCCGTCGTCCACCTCGCCACGCTCGAAGAAGCCGAGGCCGTCGGGGCACGCGCCGCTGAAGTCGTGGGTCCAGTTGCCGTCGACCGAGCCGTCGTCACCGTCGGACACCGTCGCCGTCGCCTCGCAGAACGAACCGGTGACGTACACCTGGACCGTGGCGCCGCTCGGCAGGGTGCCCGACGCCGTGGCCGGGTCCCTGACCACGGTGATCGACAGCGGGCCCGTCATCGTGCCCGCCAACCCGGCACCAGGATGGACGACGTAGACGTCGTCGCCGAACACGATGTCGACGCCGAGCTCGTCTCGCGAGACGAAGAGACTCCCGTCGCCCTCGACGACCGTCGACGTCGAGCCCTTCGTCGACCCACCGCTGTCGTCGACCCACACGTCGGCGGTGGCACCAGGCGTCCAGCCCTGGCCTGCCACCCAGTCCTCGGTCACCGATGCCCGAAAGCTCTCGCCGACACTCGACACCGAGCCATGCGGCACGACGATGCCGGGGAAGACGAAGAGCGAGACGACGCCGAGGACGCCTCGCCACCCGATCCTCCGCCGACCGTCTCTCCCGTCGGGGGTGCTCCGCCACTGGTTCCACGGCCGGACTGTGGTCGTCCGCTCGGCGTCCATGACCCACCTCCTGAGGCGTGGGCCACGCTGGGGGGTGCCGCCGGTGGTCCCGCGCCCGGTCTCCCTCCCCCTCAGCAGACGCCGCCGTCCGGCCCTGGAAGTAGGGCCTTTCGACCCTTTCGCTACCGAGATGACGCCTCGCATCAGCTCGCCGCCGACGGGCGGTCGACGACGCGTTCACCGAGAAGTCACCCGGCGCGCGCGGGACGGCCGGCGCCGAGCCCCCGCCGGGCGCCGGCACCGGCCGCGGCCGAGTTCGGCTACGGCACGTTGATCACCGTCTCGCAGGCGCTGGCCGTGTCGCCCGATCCGGAGTTGTGGACGCCGCCGTTGCAGTAGTCGCCCGTGATGTGCGGGCCGCCGCGCAACGTGTCGGCACCGTTGTTGCCGTACAGGTAGTCGTCGCCGGACTTGCCGGAGAGCACGTCGGCGAAGTTGCCGCCGTACACGACGTCGTTGCCGGCGTCACCCCACACGTCGTCGTACAGACCGCCGCCGTAGACGGTGTCGACGTCCGTCGTGGTGAAGACGGTGGCGCTGTTGGCGTAGACGTCGTCGGAGCCGTTCTGGCCGCGCAGCTCGTCGAACCCCGGCCCGCCGTAGAGCCGGTCGTTGCCCAAGCCGCCGCGCAGCTGGTCGTCGCCGTCGTCGCCCCAGATCCGGTCGCCGCCGCCACCGCCGTAGAGGATGTCGTTGCCGGGACCACCGAAGATCTGGTCGTTGTGCTTGCCACCGTCGATGTCGTCGATGCCTTCGCCGCCGTCGATGGTGTCGAGTCCTAGACCACCGGCGATGACGTCGTCGCCACCGAGCCCGCAGATGATGTCGTCGCCTTCGAGCCCGTCGATCACGTCGGGGCCTTCGGTCCCGAGGATCACGTCCGGGCCGGGCGTCGGCGACTCACCGTTGCCGATGAACACCGACACCGGCGCACCGCGACAGAGGACCTCTTCGAAGTCCTCGGCCACGGTGAAGTCGCCGTCGCCGTCGTCGAGCATCACCTGCGCATGGGCCGGCTGGCCGAGATCGCCGCACTGACCGCCGAGATCGGCGGACCAGAACCCGTCGACCGAGCCGTCGTCACCGTCGGCCACGGTCACCCGGGCGCCGCAGTACGGGCCGTTCAGGTAGACGTCGACCTCGGCCCCGACCGGCAGCATGCCGCTCGCCGTGTGGGCGCCGAAATCGGCGTCGATCGTGAGCGGTCCGGTCAGCACGACCTCGCGCAGCAGTGCGCCGTCGAACACTGCGACGTAGTCGCCGAAGACCAGATCCGGCCCCGGGTGGGTCGAGAAGTGGCCGCGGAAGTCGGTCGCGGACGTCGCCGTCGGTGGGTCGATCGCCGGGTTCTGGTTGACCCAGATCTCGATCGGAGCGTTGGGAGCGAGGTCGTAGCCCTCGACCCAATTACTGGTCACCGACGAGCGCGTCGTCGGCGGACGCTCGGGGAACACCATCGTGGCGTCGCCCTCGGCGTCGTGCAGGAACACCCGCGCCCAGGCGCCGAACCCGAGCCCGACGGGGCACTGCCCGCTCAGGTCGGCGGACCAGAATCCGTCGACTGAGCCGTCGTCACCGTCGGCGACGGTCTGCCAGGCACCGCAGGCGTTGCCGTACATCTCGACGTCGACGTCCGCACCGACCGGCAACTGGCCGTCGGCCAACAGAAGATCGAGATCGGCGTTGATCGACAGCGGCCCGATGGTCATGAGCTCGGCCGTCTCCACCCCGTCGGACACGATCATCGTGTCGCCGTTGGCGAAGGCGAACGAGGCGTTCCACCAGAAGTTGCCGTGGCGATCGGTGCCCCAGACCTCGGTCGGCGGTTGCGTCGCCGGGTCGGCGTTGACCCAGATGTCGATCGGCGCGTTCGGCAGGAAGCCGAAGCCCTCGATGTAGTGCTCGTGCACCGCCACCCAGATCCGTGCCTGGTCGTCGTTGACGACCGTGGCGTCCCCGTCGATGTCGTACAGGAACGCCCTCGCCCTGGCATTGGCGCCGAGGCCGCCGCACTGGCCGCTGAGGTCGACAGACCAGAGGCCGTCGACCGTGCCGTCGTCGCCATCGGCGACGCCGGTCCAGGCGCCACAGTCGTTGCCGTTCATCTCGACGTCAACCGCGGCGCCGAACGGCAGCTCGCCGGCGGCGGTCACCGCACCGAAGTCGGCGGCGATCGACAGCGGCGCCTCGAGCACCAGCTCACGCTGGGTCGAGCCGTCCGACACGATCACGAGGTCCCCGAAGATGAGGTCGAACCCGAAGCCGTAGTGGAAGTTGCCGCCGTGGTCCGTCCCGAACGTGTCGAAGGGCGGATCGGATACCGGGTCGGCGTTGATCCAGATGTCGACGGAACCGTTCGGCGCGAAGTCGAAGCCCTCGACGTCGTCCCGGGTCTCCGACACCCAGATGCGCGGCTGCATGAAGTCGCTGATCGTGGCGTCACCGTCGGGCTCGGGCAGGAACACCCGTGCCCAGGCGTTGCCGCCGAGGCCACCGGGGCACTGCCCGGACAGATCAGCGGACCACAGTCCGTCGAACGTTCCGTCGTCACCGTCGGTCACGCCGAGCTGGGCTCCACAATCGTCGCCCTGCATCTCGACGTCGATCTCTCCGAAGACCGGCAACTCACCGGCTGCCGTCATCGCCGCCAAGTCGGCGTCGATCGACAGCGGGCCCGTGACGACGAGATCGCGCATGATCACGCCATCGGATGCCGCGACGAGGTCGCCGAACGCGATGTCGAACGGCGGTGTCGTGTTGAAGTTCCCGCCGGGATCGGTTCCCGCACCCCAGTTCGGCGGCTCGGTGGCCGGGTCGGCGTTGACCCAGATGTCGATCGAGGCGTTCGGCGCGAAGCCGAACCCCTCGATGTAGTGCCGGTTCTCCGAGACCCACAGCTGCGGTTGCTGCGGCGGCTCGGCCAGCGTCTCGTCGCCATCGACGTCGGCAAGCCCGACCCGGCCCCATGCGTCGGCGCCGAGCCCGCCCGGGCACTGCCCGCTGAGGTCCGCGGACCAGAGCCCGTCGACCGTCCCGTCGTCGCCGTCGGCGACCGGTTGGCTCGCGTAGCAGTCCTGGCCGAACATCTCGACCCTCACGTCGGCGCCGATGGGCAGTTCGCCGTCGGCGACGATCAGGTCGAAGTCGGCGTTCATCGACAGGGGTCCTTCGAGCACGAGCTCGCGCAGGATGATCCCATCGCTGGCGGCGACGTAGTCACCGAACACGAGGTCGATACCGAAGCCGAAGTGGAAGTTGCCGTGCGGATCCGAGCCGGCCCCCTCGGTCGGTGGCTGGGTCAGCGGATCGGCGTTGACCCAGAGGTCGATCGCGGCGTCCGGGGCGAACCCGTGGCCGTCCATCCAGTTCCCCGTCTCCGAGACCCGGATCTGGGGTACCGGCGGTGGCTCGGCGATCGTCGCGTCGCCGTCGACGTCGTAGAGCTTGACCCGCGCCCAGGCGTTGGGGCCGAGCCCGCCGGGGCAGTCCCCGGACAGGTCGGCGGACCAGAGCCCGTCGACGGTGCCGTCGTCGCCGTCGGCGACAGGGCGCTCGGTGTGGCAGTCGTTGCCCCACATCTCGACGCCGACGTCCGCGCCGATGGGCAGCTCACCGTCGGCGAGCAGCAGGTCGAGGTCGGCGTTGATCGACAGCGGTCCCTCGAGCACGAGCTCGCGCAGGATGATCCCGTCGCTGGCGGCGACGTAGTCACCGAACACCAAATCGAAGTCGAAGCCCCAGTTGATGTAGCCACCGGGATCCGACCCGACCACCTCGGTCGGCGGATCGAGCGCGGGATCGGCGTTCACCCACAGCTCGACCGGGCTGTTCGGGGCGAACCCTTGGCCCTCCATCCAGTTGCCGGTCTCCGACACCCGGATCTGGGGCGGCTGCGGCGGCTCGGCGACCGTCGCATCACCGTCGACATCGAACAGCTGGACCTGGGCGCCAGCATCGGGCCCGAGACCGCCCGGGCATTGCCCGGACAGGTCGGTGGACCAGAGTCCGTCGACGGTGCCGTCGTCGCTGTCGGCGACCATCGCGGCGGCGCCACAGTCCTGACCGTTCATGTCCACCTGCACGTCGGCGCCGACGGGCAGTTCGCCGTCGGCGAGCAGCAGGTCGAGGTCGGCGTTGATGGACAGCGGTCCCTCGAGCACGAGCTCGCGCAGGATGATGCCGTCGCTGGCGGCAACGTAGTCACCGAACACCAAGTCGACGTCGAAGCCGAAGTGGAAGTTGCCGTTCGGGTCCGTGCCGGTGCCCTCGGTCGGTGGATCGAGCGCCGGATCGGCGTTGACCCAGATGTCGATCGGACTGTTCGGGGCGAACCCCTGGCCCTCCATCCAGTTGCCGGTCTCCGACACCCGGATCTGCGGCGGCTGCGGCGGCTCTGCCACGGTGGCGTCGCCGTCGACGTCGTACAGGAACGCCTGACCGCCGGCATCGGGGCCCAACCCACCCGTGCATTCACCGATCAGATTGACGAACCACAGCCCGTCCACGGTGCCGTCGTCGCCGTCGTGGACGTCGCGTCCGGCACCGCAGTCCTGACCGCCGATCTCCACGTGCACGATGGCGCCGAGGGGCAGTTCGCCCCATGCGGTCGCCGAGGGACCGTCGACCTGGATCGACAGCGGCCCCTCGAGCAGGAGCTCGCGGTAGTTCACGCCGTCGTCGGCGATGATCAGGTCACCGAACATCAGGTCGACCGACGGGTTGAAGTGGAAGTGCCCACCCGGGTCGGTCCCGACCGAATCGGTCGGCGGCTGGGTCAGCGGATCGGCGTTGACCCAGATGTCGACGATGGTGCTCGGCGCCAGCCCGTGGCCCGCGATCCAGTCGTACATCGGGTTCGCCTGGATCTCCGGTGGCGGCGGTGGCTCGGCCACCGTGGCGTCGCCGTCGACGTCGAACAGCTTGACCTGGGCGCCCGGGTTGGGGCCGAGGCCGCCCGTGCAGTCGCCGGACAGGTCGACCGACCACAGCCCGTCGACCGTGCCGTCGTCGCCGTCGGCGACGTCGGTGCCGGTGCCGCAGTCCTCGCCGCCCATCTCGACCCGGACGGTCGCGCCGAATGGCAGCTCACCGGAGGCAGTGCGCGCCGCAAGGTCGGCGTCGATCGACAGCGGGCCCTCGAGCAGCAGCTCGCGGTAGTTCGTACCGTCGTCGGCGATGATCAGGTCGCCGAACACCACCGGGTGCTCCTGCCAGAAGTTCCCGTCGCCGTCGAGGCCGAGCGTGTACGTCGGCGGCTCCGTGAGCGGGTCGGCGTTGATCCACAGGTCCACGGTGCCGCCGGGCACGAGGCCCTCACCCTCGACCCAGAGGTTGGTCACCGAGGCGCGGATCTGCGGAGGTGGGGCAGCCCGCACCTGCGTGAAGTCGTCGAACGGGTCGAAGTGCAGCGCGACTGCGCCCCGGTCGGTGCCGAGGCCGGTCGGGCAGTCGGCGCTGAAGTCCTTCGACCACAGCCCGTCGACAGCGCCGTCATCGCCGTCGAGCACGAATGCGCCGGGGTTGCAGTCCGAACCCCATGCCCATGTCTGCACGCCCTCGCCGACCGGCAGTTCGCCGTACACGAACGGTGTCGCCGGGTCGACGAACACCGAGAGCGGCCCGGACAGGATCATCGACTTGTTCATCGCGCCGTCGTCCACCGTGATGGCGTCACCGGACTGGAGGTCGAGGCCGCTGTCGACGGTGAAGCGCCCGAGGAAGTCGAGCGGCGTCGTGAACGTCGGCGGTTGGGTCAGCGGATCGGCGTTCACCCACACGTCGGCGGAGCCGAACGGCGCGAACCCGGTGCCATAGATCCACTCCTCGTCCAGCGACGCGCCGATCTGGAAGAGCAGCGGCGACTGCGCGACCGTCCAGCCGAAGTCGACCTCGCCGCGCTCGAAGAAGCCGAGGCCGCCGGGGCATGCGCCGCCGAAGTCGTAGCTCCAGTTGCCGTCGACAGTGCCGTCGTCGCCGTCGGCCACCGAGGCCGACGACTCGCAGGCCGAGCCGTTCACGTAGACCTGGACCGTCGCACCGCTCGGCAACGTGCCGAACGCCGCCGCAGGGTCACGGACGACGTCGATCGAGAGCGGACCCGTCATGACGGCCGAGTGGCCGGCGCCCGGGTCGGTGACGACGACCTCGTCGCCGAACACGATGTCGACACCGAGCTGGTCGCGCTCGACCCGGAACGAGCCGTCCGGGGCCACGACCGTCGTCGTCGATCCCTTCATGGAGCCACCGCTGTCGTCGACCCACACGGTCGCCGTCGCGCCGGCCGTCCAGTTGTGTCCCTCGACCCAGTCCTGCGTCACCGACGCCCGGAAGCTCTCACCGACGCTCGACGCCGTGCCCTGGGGCACGACGATGCCCGGAAAGACGAAGAGCGAGACGACCCCGAGGACGCCTCGCCAACCGATCTTCCGGCGACCACCTGTGAGGGCGGTTGCCTTGCGCCAACCCACCGATCGCCGGTCCGCAGTGGTCCGTGCGGCGTCCATGACCCACCTCCTGAGGCGTCGGGCCACGCGGGAGGGGGCGCCCACCTGTGGTCCAGCGCCCTGTCGCCTTCCCCCTCAGCAGACGCCCCTTTCGGCCCTGGAAGTAGGGCCGTTCGGCCCTTTCGCTCCGAAGACGACAACGCGCGCGCGAACGCCGTCGCAGGGCGGTCGACGGTGGGTGAACGACCCTGGTTCCGAAGACGACAACGCGCACGCGAACGCCGCCTGAGGGCGTTCGACGGTCGGTGAGCGACCGGGTCGTCAGGGGACGTTGACGATGGTCTCGCAGGCCGAGGCGCTGTCGCCCGCCCCCGAGTTCATCGAACCACCGTTGCAGAAGTCGCCGATCAGGTGCGGGCCGCCGCGCAGCACATCGGCACCGTTGTTGCCGAAGAGCTCGTCGTCACCGGACTTGCCCGACAAGACGTCGCCGAAGTTGCCGCCGTAGAGCACGTCGGCGCCGGCGTCACCGAAGGCGTCGTCGACGAGCCCGCCCCCGAAGATCGTGTCGGCATCCACGGTTGTGCTGTCGGCAGCGCTGTTGGCGTAGATCGTGTCCGACCCGTTCTGGCCCCGCAGCTCGTCGACGCCGGGCCCGCCCTCGATGAGGTCGTTGGCGTTGCCGCCCCTCACGATGTCGTCGCCGTCCTCGCCGTAGAGCTTGTCGCTGCCCCCGCCGCCGTACAGGTCGTCGTCGTCGGGGCCGCCATGGATGGTGTCGAGGCCGCGCCCGCCGTCGACCGTGTCGAGGCCGAGGTCGCCGAAGATCGTGTCGCGACCGTCGCCGCCGTTGATCGTGTCGTCGCCCGCCAGACCGCAGACGACGTCGTCGCCGGCGAGCGCGTCGATCACGTCGGCGTCGGCGGTGCCGAGGATCACGTCCGGCCCGTTGGTCGGGGTCTCGCCGAGGCCGAGGTCGACGGTGACGTCGAGGCCGTTGCACGTCATGACGCCCTCGTCGATCGCCCGGATCCTGCTGTTGCCGGTGTCGAGCAGGTAGGTGTGGTCACCGTCGACGACCGCCGCCTCGGGATAGCGCATCGTCGCATCCGATGCCGCCCCGCCGTCGCCGCCGAACCCGTGCTCGCCGACCTGGCCGGCGAGGATCGAGATGAAGCCGGTGTCGGTCACGGCCCGGACCACCGCGTTCGCGGTGTCGGCGATGAGGTAGCCGCCGTCGCCGGTCACCGACACCCCGCGGGGTGTGTCGAGCAGGGCGTTGATCGCGAGGTCGGCGCCGTTCGAGCCCGGTCCGAGGCCGCCGGCGACGGTGTCGATCGTCCCGTCGAGGGCGATCTCGCGGATTGCGTGGTTGAACGTGTCGGCGATCAACAGCTCGCCGGTGGTACGGAAGGCGAGACCTTCCGGCGCGAAGAGCCGGACGAGGGCCGCGTCGGCCGGGCCGCCGTCGCCCGCGTAGCCCGACCCGTTGCCACCGGCGATCGTGTCGATCACGCCGGCACCGTCGATGCGCCGGATCGCATGGTTGCCGGTGTCGGCGATCACCACGTCGCCCGTGATCGGATCGATCGCGACATCGGTCGGCGAGCTCAGCATCGCTGCGGTCGCCGCGCCGCCGTCGCCGGCCGACCCCTCGCCGTTGCCGCCGGCGATGGTGGTGATGGTGCCGGTCGCGTCGATCATGCGGATCGCGTGGTTGCCGCGATCGGCGACGTACACGTCACCGGTGGCGGGATCGACCGCCACGCCGGTCGGCGCGCGCAGCCGCCCGTCGGTCGCCGCCGCACCGTCGCCGTCGTAGCCGGGACCGTTGCCGCCCGCCACGGACGTGATGAGCCCGCCCCTGGTGACGCGCCGCACCTCGTGGTGGTCGGAGTCGGCGACGATCAGCTGCCCGGTGACCGGATCGACCGCCAGCCCGCGCGGGTACCGGAGCTGCGCGTCGACGGCCGGACCGCCGTCGCCGTCGTCGCCGACGACCGTGTCGATCGAACCACCGGCGACCGAACGGACGCGGCTGCTTCCGTGATCGACGACCAGCAGCGTGTCGTCCTCGCCCGTGGCGAGACCGACCGGCCGCGCGAGCTGCGCGAGCAGGGGGTCGCCGCCGTCGCCCACGCCGTCGCCGGGGCCGTTCCCGCCGGCGATCGTCGTGATGACGCCGGCGCCGTCGACGTGGCGGACCGCATGGTTGAGGGCGTCCGCGATGACGAGCTCGCCGGCGACGAGGCCGACGTCCTCGGGGCTGCGCAACAGCGCCGCCGTCGCCGGGCCGCCGTCACCGTCGTATCCGAAGCCGTTGCCACCGGCGTAGGTGTCGATCGTGCCGCCGCTCACGAGCCGGACGGCGTGGTTCTTGCGGTCGGCGATGTAGAGATCGCCACCGTCGACCACGATCCCGTGCGGTTCGTCGAGCTGGGCGAGCGTGGCGTCGCCGCCGTCACCGGCGTCGCCGGGCCCGTTGCGGCCGGCGATCGTGGTGATGACGCCGGCGCCGTCGACGTGGCGGATCGCGTGGTTGAACGTGTCGGCGATGAAGAGCTCACCGGCCGCGTCGACCCACACCGACATCGGGGCCTCGAGTTGGGCGGCGGTCGCGGGCCCGCCGTCGCCCCCCGAACCGGGGCCGTTGCCGCCGGCGACGGTCGTGATGACGCCGGCGCCGTCGATCCGGCGGATCGCGTGGTTGAAGGTGTCGGCGACGAGCAGGTCACCGGTCGTCGGGTCGATCGCCACGTCGCCCGGTCCGTCGAGCTCGGCGTCGACCGCGGGCCCGCCGTCGCCGGTGTCGCCGGCGCCGTTGCCGCCGGCAACGGTCGCAATGTCGCCGGTCGCGCCGTCGACGAAGCGGATCCGGTGGTGCTCGGAGTCGGCCACGTAGAAGTCGCCGGTCGTCGGGTCCGCGGCGACGCCGCGGGGGTGATCGAGCACCGCGGTGACCGCCACCGACGGGTCGGCGATGCCGAGCCCGGCGATCGTGTCGATGTCGCCCGCCGCGTCGGCGACCTGTCCCACCGAGGCAGCGAGCACCGTCGACAGCACGATGGTGCCCGTCACCAGAGCTGCGCTGCGCCGCCGGCCGATCACGCGACCGATCGTGGCAGGACCCGGTTAACGATGCGTTAACCGCCGTGTCGTACGTTCCCGGCGTGACCGACGACGTTGTCGTGAGCGGGGGTCTCGATCACCCCGAGGACGCCGGAACCGGCTGGACGCGCCGCCGCTTCCTCAAGGCGGGCGGCGTCACCCTGGTCGCCGCTGCGCACGGCTGGTCGGTCCTCGACCTGCTGCGCGGCAACTCCTCGATCTTCGCCACCCCGGCGACGTTCGCCCGCCGGCTCGTTCGCGCCGACGACCAGGTCCTGCTCGATCTCGAGTTCGTCGGTCTCGACCTGGACGAGGCGACCGGCCAGCTCGTCGCGAGCGGCGGCGGCCCGTTCCTGATGCGCATGGTCTTCCCGAGCCAGCACACGGCCGAGAACGCGTTCGGGCCCAACGGGACGCCGAACCCGGACAACACGCGCGGTCACATCGATGCGCCCGCGACTCGGCTCGTCTTCAGCGTCGTGCCACCACTCGACTTCGACGTCGACACCCTGCTCGACCTGGCCGCCTACTCGCTCGAGATCGCAGGCAGCGGCAACCCCGGTCCCGACTTCACCGCGATCCGCGTGCCGGCCGGCCTGACGATCACCCCGATCGGCAACGCCGGGTTCAGAGCCCTCACCCAACCGGTCACCCGCGGCGACGTCACCGAGACGTGGATGGCGCGCCTCTTCGACCCGACCGGCACACCCGAGATCGAGGCTCGCAACAACGGCTCGTCGTCGGACACCGCGGTCGGGGCGCGGCGCCAGCCCGACGCGCAGAACCGCGACGACATCGTGGCGCTGACCGATCCCACCAACCCCGACTACGCGCCGGCGCTCGCCCACCGCCTCTGGCTGTCGCTCGCCGGCGCGTTCGCCGACATCGAGGGCAACTGGGACGCGGGTGCGATCAGCCGCTGGGTGCAGCGCATCAACGGCGGCCGCGACGTGCACATCGAGATCGCCGAGCGCGGCTACCTCGCCCCGTTCGGCCATCCGGCGTCGTGGGTGACCGTGCAGGAGCGCCAGCTCAAGGCCGACTCCGGTGGCGGGCTCTCCTACGTGCTCGTCGAGGAGACCTACCTGATCGTGACGCAGCCGACCGTCGAGTTCCCCGACAGCGCGCAGAGCCCGTTCAACCCCGACGACGGGCGCGGCTTCCCGTTCGCGTCGGTCACCGTCGACTCGCCGCCATGGGCGCCGGTGGACAAGCGCGCGATCGTCAACTGCAACGTCGACGAGGCGTGGGGCGTCACGGATGCGCCGGGGAGCAACACCGACCTGATCCTGACCTACACCGCCACCGACCACGTCGGCAACGACCCGATCTCGTTCGACCTCCCGGCCCGGTACGTGGACTGGAACTTCGCCACCGGCTCCGGCGGCAGCGGCCTCGTCGCCCATTACCAGAACGGCGTGACCGAGGCCGGCCGCGACGTCCCCGAGATCGGCGGCGCACTGGTCGCCTGGGCGCCCGAGAGCACGGCGGGCTCGGGCCTGACGAGCAAGCAGACCCACCGCATCCTCTTCTCGCTGGGGTCGCCCACCGGATCACCGACCGACGCCCAGCTCCGGGCCGAGAACCGGCCGGCGTTCTTCCCGGTGGTCGAGACCGCCCGCATCGCCGACGACACCCTCAACACCGTGAGCGGTGCACCGATCGAGCCGTTCGACGTGACGTTCCCGCCGCGCTGGCTCACCGACGGTCTCGACCCTGTCGGCAACCCCGACCTCGCCTTCCTGCAGCTCGACCAACCACAGCCGTTCTCGTTCGGCGAGGACGCGAAGGCGTTGATGGTCGTCGAGATGGACGCATCGGTCCTCAACCAGACCCTCGGCGCCGGACCCGACATCACGGTCGGCGCGCCCGAGTGGGATCCGGCCGAGGCGTTCGGCGACGTCGCTCGCTTCCTCGGCGGGGTCCTGCTCCAAGAGCTCTTCAACGTCGTCGCCGAGATCGACTTCGACCTCGGCGTGAACGTGCCGACCGTGCTCACCGAGGTCGACGGCGACAAGATCACCGCGACGCTCCTCTATGAGCCGACCGACGTCAACGGCATCCCGGCGTTCGGGTTGTCAGCGCCGGGCAGCGTGTCCGTGAAGGTGATCACGTGCGCCTGGCTGACCGGCGGCAAGGCGCCGACCAGCACGATCGACCTGACGGTCCGCGGCTTCACGCTGGAGGTACCCCCGTTCGTGCCGCTCGTCGAGCTCGAGTTCGAGCAGCTGCGCGTCGTCGAGCCGTCCGACGGGCCGACCGACTTCGACCTCGACCTCCGCACCTGGCGGTTCGCCGGGATCCTCGAACTGCTCCAGCCGATCGTCAACCTCGCGAAGACGACTGGGAAGAACTTCGCGATCGACATCACCCCCGAAGCGCTCGACCTCTCCGTCGAGATCCCGTTGCCCACCATCAACCTCGGTGTCGTCTCGATCCGCAACTTCTCGGTCGGCCTGGGCGGCGAGTTCCCGTTCGGCTCCGGTGGCAGCAACGGCGACGGGCTGCCGGAGGTGCGCCTCAACGTCGGCAAGAAGCCCTCCCCGGTGACGGTCACCGTGATGGGCTTCACCGGCAAGTTCTACATGATCGTCGAGGTCTCACCGGAGTACGGACTGCGGCGCGTGGCGGTCTCGGTCGAGATGAGCATGAAGCTGTTCGGCCTCGACCTGATCATCGTCGAGGCGAGCGTCACGCTCGGGATCTCGGCGTTCTTCGAGCTGAAGGACGGCAACGTCACGTTCATCGGCGCGGTCTGGATCGAGGGCAAGATCAACGTGCTCGGCATCGCCGAGGTCACGATGCGACTCCAGGCGACGGTGAAATACAAGGAGATCGCCCAGAACGTCAAGATCACGGGCACGATCATCTGGTCGGCCTCGGTCGGACCGCTGAGCGACAGCGGCTCGCTGCCGATCGGCGGCACGACGGTCAGCCTCGGCGACGGAGCCGGCAGCGGGTTCCGCGGCCAGGCGCTGCGAAGTGGCGAGCCGGCACCAGGGCTGCTCTCCGCAAGCGGGACCGACGGGTTCGGTCAGCGGATGACCCAGGACGACTGGAACGAGTACACGGGAGCGTTCGCATGACCGACGTGTTGCTGGTCCCTTGCCCGCACGGCATCACGGGTGTCGCTGCTCCCAAGCTGCAGCTGTCGGTCTTCATCAACATCCGGCTCACGCCTGCCGTCGTCACGCCGCTGCGACAGTTCGCCGACTACCGCATCTGGCCGAACACGCTCAACGCCGCCAACCTCCGCGTGCGGTTCGACGGAGCGCTCGTCGGTGCCGCCAACGTCACCACCGTGTCGGCACCCCCGTCGCCGACCGCGTGGACGGCGCTGTTCGGCGACCCGCTGCCGCCCACCAACGACCCGCAGATCGACGTCCGGCCGTGGCGGGCCATCGACCGCCGGCTGCTGGGGCTGCCCCATCGCGTCGATCAGGTCGAGCTGGCGAAGAAGCTCGAGGAGATGTACCTCCAGCTCGGCCGCAACGGCGCCCAGCTCCCGTCTGGCGCCGACCTCGCAGCGCTCGGCGCCGCGGCCGACTTCTTCGGGAGCGCCGAGCTCGGCCAGGCCAAGACCGCACTCCAGCCGGACGCGCTCGGGCCCGACGACCCGGTGCTGTCCAACGACGACTACGACGGCTCGGAGCTCACCGACTTCGACTTCCATCGCGCCCAGACCTACATGAGCGCGCACCCCGAGCTGATGCGGCTGCTCGGTCTCGTCGTCGACCTCGAGATCGACATGCCACCGGCCTTGCCGTCGGTCGTGTCGGTCGACGCCCCGCTGCTCAGCGACGTCCGCGAGTTCAACACGCACGTCGACAGCACGTTCCGCGCCTTGCCCAACCCGAACCCGGCGCCCAACACCCAGGCACACCCGGAGCTCGTCGGCGTGACGCTCACCGAGCACAAGGACCGGATGCAACTCGACCCCGGCTACCTGACCGCCGTCGACGGGATGGCCGCCGCGATCGAGCTGCTCGACGTCGTCGCCGACGTGCAGTCCGGCAGCCCGGAGGAGATCGGCCTCCCGCCGATCCCCGAGGCGGGTCTCAGCCTGCTCGACGAGGACAAGGCGGTGAACCTGCTGGCTCGTCTCGAACGGCAGTGGGAGGTGGCGACGACCGAGACCGAGCTGTGGTCCGAGGACATCGTGGTCGGGTACCGCTACGACCTGCGCCGAGACGACTCGAAGGACTGGTTGTCGCCTTGGCAGCGCGACGCGACGTCGCCGGGCTACGAGTTCCCCGGCAGCGCGCTCGTGCACGAGCCCGGTCCGGACGAGGGGTGGCAGACCGAGATGCTGTTCACCAACACCCAGCGCTCGTTCGGCCCGATCGGCGAGGAGGTCGGCGAGTTCACCAACTACTGGATCGACCAGAACGTGTTCCGCTGGCAGGGCTGGAGCCTCGTCGCCGGCGAGCCGGGCCGGATGCTCGACAAGGACGGCCAGCCCGCCGACCGCCCCGCCGGCTCGTCGGCCGGGACGGCGTCGCCGGTGAGCTTCGCCGTCGACTACTTCGCCGTGCCGCTGACGCTGCCGCGGCTGCGCTACGGGTCGCAGTACGAGGTCCGCGGGCGCGTCGTCGACCTGGCCGGGAACTCGATCACGGTCGCCAACGGTGTCAGCGACGCTGCGCTGATCTCGAATCTCGCGACCTACGGCCGGCTCTCGCCGATCCCGGTCCCGGTGCTCGTGCGCGAAGAGCTGCGGCCGGTGCCGGGCTGGGGTGACGCCACGGCTGTGATCGTGCTGAAGAGCGAGTGGGACCAGGACGATGCGACCGTGTCACCGACGACACGCATGATCCTGCCCCCGGCGATCGCCCAGGCCCGGCTCGAGCTGCACGGCTACCCGCTCTCGGGGGACGGGATCGACCCGGCCTCGTACACCGAGCTCGCGACGCGCGACAGCCGGTCGCCGACCGACCTGTGCACCTACGACGCCACCAACGACGAGCTGATCTCGATCACCGGACCGGGCGACGCGCCGCCGGCGATCCCGTACCTCACCGACCCCGCCGCGTCGGGACTCGCGTTCGAGGGACTGCCCGGTGCCGCCGGCACGACGATCGTGCCGCTCGACGGAGGGTGGCCCGAGCACGTCGGGACGCGCCTCAAGGTGCGGGCCGGCAACGAGGCACCGGTCGTCGACCTGGCGTCGCTCGACGATCTCACGGTCTGGGTCCCGAAGGGCTGCGACATCGCGACCGAGCTCAGCTGCGCAGTGCGCGGCGACCTCGTCGGCGACTTCTACGTGCACAACAACCAGCCCGTTCCGCTGCAACCGGGGATCGCTGCAACGATGCAGTCGGGCCGCCACTGGATGACCTCGTCGCGGACGAGCGTCCGCCTGGTGCACGCCGTCAGGCAACCGCTGACGATCCCGGTCATCGCGGACACGGTCGACACGCCGTCGGCCGACCGGCCGTTCATCGGTGCCGTCGAGGCGGCCTTCTCCGGCGAGGTCGCCTTCGACGACAAGGTCACCGGCTCGATCGTCGTGACCGGCGAGTGGACCGACAAGATCGACGACCTCACCCAACCGGCGCCGATCTCGGTCACCACCCACCGGGTGATCGGCACGTACGACGTGCCGGCGAGCTCGCCGCTCGTCTTCACCGACACCCAGATCGACCTCCACGACACGCGTCGCCACGACGTGTTCATCGACGCCGAGGCGCTGAGCCGGTTCAGCCGCTACTTCGCAGAGCAGGTCGAGATCACGCTCGTCAACGCCGGCCAGACCGTCGACAGCCGCGGGTTCACCAGCACGAACTTCCTCGTCCGCAACACGGCCACCGGCGAGCTCTACCAGGAGGGCGTGCAGTACAGCGCCGACCCCGTCAACGGCACGATCGCCCGGATCCCGGGCGGTGGCGCGCCGCCGGCGACACCGGTGACCGTCGAGTACATCCCGCTCCCGATCAGCCGGTTCTCCACCGAGGGCGGTGTCGAGAAGGTGCACCTCGTCGTGCCGAACTCGGCGCCGCCGGCCGCCGTGCAGGTCAAGCGGATCATGCCGTCGGCCGAGCGACGGCGGTGGGACACCCAGTCGGCGACCCGGCTGCGCCACTGGGGTCAGACGTTCCGCGTGTACCTCGACCGGCCGTGGTGCATCACCGGAGACGGCGAGCAGCTGGCGGTCGTCATCCAGCCCGCCGCCGCCGGCGAGGTGACCGACATGACCCGGTGGGGTCGTGACCCGCTGACGACCGACCTCGTCGTCGACCCGCCGAGCACCGCCGACTTCACGCGCGCCACCCACGTGATGACGGACGTCGACGGCACCGGACTCGACGTCGCCGCCCACGATGTCGAGTACGACCCCGCTCGCAAGGAGTGGTACTGCGACATCACGATCGAGCCTCCGTTGGGGTACCGCCAGTGGGTGACGCTGGCGCTCGCCCGGTTCCAGCGGGACTCGATCGACGGCGCCCATCTCGGGCCGATCCACCAGTCCGAGCCGCTCCGACTCGGTGTCACCCGGCAGGTCCGACTCCGGCCGCGCTCGGGAACGCTGCGCGTCGTCGCCTCCGGCCGCGGCGTCGGCAACCCGATGTACGCCCGCATCGAGCAGGCCGACCCGGCCGTCGCCGACGTCGATCTCGGATGGGCCGAGCTGCTGCCCGACCGGCTCCTCGACCTCAGATCCATGCTCGGTGTCGACCGGTGGGTGGCGGGGATCGCCCTCCCGCCGACCACGACGCCCCTGCGGCTCGTTTTGGAAGAGCGCGAGCCGACTGAGATCGACGACGACGGAACGATCGTCGACGGAGAACGGGTCGTCTACGTCGAGACCTTCGAGATCCCCGCCTCCTGGCTCTGAATCGACTGCCGAATTCGGATGGGCGCCCCCGCCGCTCCTGTGCTGCAATGAGCGGATCGACGCAGTACACCATCCTTCCGAATTCGATGTCGTCCCCGATGCCCTGGAGCGCACACGGCTGATCCAGCTGCTGGCCCAGCGGTGGGAGCGGCAGATCGTCTGTCTCACCGCCGGCGCCGGCTTCGGGAAGTCCACCGCGATCGCCCAGGCCGTGCGGGGCCACCGACACGCCGGCGCCGCCGGACGGGACCACGTCATTGCGCTCGGTCCGTCGAGCCGGGCCGCGTCCCATCTCGTCGACGAGGTCGCCACTGCGCTGGGTGCGACGGCCGACGACGTCGACGGGCTGATGGCGGTCCTCGACGCCCTCGGCGAGCCCACGTGCCTCGTCATCGACGACCTCCACGAGCTCGGCGACGACAGCGACGGCGTCGACGCACTCCGCGAGCTGGCGTCCCGCCTGCCGCCGCAGGTCCACCTCGTGCTCGCCTCGCGGCGCCGCATCCCACTCCCGCTGGCGCGGGCGCGCGCCGCCGGCCACGTGGTCGACCTCGACGAATCCGACCTCGCCTACGACGGCGCCGAGCTGGCCGAGCTGGCCGAACGCCACCGGCTCCCGGTCGACACCCTCTCGTCGGCGGCGGGCTGGCCGGCGCTCGTTGCGCTCACCGTCATCGCCGGCAAGCGGGGCGCGCTCGACTTCCTCTCCGAGGAGGTGATCTCCGGGCTCGACCCGAAGACGCTGGACGTCCTGACCTGCGCCGTGCTGGCGCAGCACGCCGAACCGTGGCTGTTGCGCACGGTGGTGGGGTACACCGGCGACCCGCACGACATCGCCGCCGCCGTGCCGATGGTCGCCATCGACGGTGACGGCACGTTGACCCCTCACGAGCTGTGGACGCCCGTGGTCGAGCGCCACCTGCTTCCCGACCGGGCCACCGAGCTGCTCCACCAGATCGCCGACGCGCGCCGCAGCCAGGGGCAGCACGACCTCGCGGTGCGAGCGGCCGCCCGCGCCGGTGACGCCTTCCAGCTCGCCGAGGTCATCCGCGACGTGAGTCGGCTCGGCCACATCGCTCTCCAGATCGACGTCATCGACCAGTGGCTCGAGCTGGCGCCCGACCAGTTCGCCGAGACACCCGAGGGGCGGCTGCTGGTTGCGATCTCGACCCGGGCGGCGAACCCGTTCAGCGAGGAGACGCAGCGGCTGCTCACCCAGTCATGGCTCGAGTTCCGCGAGCTCGGCGTGATCGGCTGCGAGGTCGTCGCGATGAGCGAGCTGGCGTTCGTCCTCCGGTCCCGCGGCGCCCCGAACGAGCTGATGGCCGTGATCACCCGCCTGTTCGAGCTCGAGGCGCTGGGGCACGGCGAGGCCCGCCCGCTCGCCGCGTTCGCACGGGCGGGCGTCGCCGAGCAGCTCGGCGACGCGAAGGCCGGGTTGGCGGCGCTCGACGAGATCCGGCCGGGCGACCTCCCCGACGGCTGGATGGCGCTCGTCGAGTTCACCCGCTGCAACAACCTGCTGCTCCTCGGCCGCCCCCGAGAGGCGCTCGCCGCCGCCAAGCGGTCGACGGCGCTCGGCTCGCCCGGCTACGTGGGCGGCTGGTGCGCTGCGCGTTCGGCGGCGTGGCACCTCGGCGTCGAGACCGAGGTGCTGGACCGGCTGCCGATCGCCGAGAGCGTCGAGAGCACCTCGCTGATCGACCGGATCTGGATCGGTACGTTCTTCGGTGCGATGCAGGCGTTCGCGGGCCGACTCGACCTCGCGGCGCGCAACATCGGTGCCGCCGAGGCCTGCCTTCGGGCCGGTGTGCAACCAGAGCTGCTCGGCTTCGTCGCGTGGGCGCGGGCGGCGTACGCCGTCGCCGACCACCACCCGGACACCGCCCGGGCCGCGCTCCGGGAGTTCCTCGACGTGCACCCGCTGACGTCGCCGCTCGGTAGCCGCGTCGCGCTCCGCCTCCCGGCGCTCGTCGACCAGCTCGTCACCGACGACGAGCGCGCAGTCATCCGGTCGATCGATCTCGGCCCGTGGCAGCAGGAGATGCTCGCCCTCTCGGACACGCTCGATGCCGTGCGCCGCGGCGACGCCGGCGCTGCCTGGCCCGACCCGGCGGTCGTGATGTGCGCCCTGCCCGTGCCCTGGGCGGTCGAGCTGGCGTGCCGGGGCGCGACGCTCGGCCATCCGCAGGCGGTCGAGCTGGCCGGCCACCTGCTCGATGTCGCCGAGCGTGCCGTCCGCGACGAGGTGCGGGTCCATCTCGCCCCCGAGCTGCGGGCCGCCGCCACGAAGCTGTTCGCCGGCGCCGCTCCACCCGATCGCGACGAGGTGGTCGTTCGGCTGCTCGGCCCGGTCGGCGTCGACATCGGCGACGCGGGGGAGCGCCACCCCGAACTGGCCCGCCGGCGGGTCAGGGAGCTGCTGGCGGCGATCGCGATGGCCGGGCCGATCAGCCGTCGCGAGCTCGCGGCGATGCTCTGGGACCACCTCGACGAGTCGCGTGCGACCTCGAACCTGCGCGTGAACCTCAGCTACCTCGGACGCATCTCGAGCGACGACGAGCGGATCGTCGTCGACGCCAACGGGCTGCTGTCGCTGGCGCCGGCCGTGACGACGGATGTCGGCGCGTTCCAGCACCTGGTCGACGAGGCGGGGGCCGCGGCCCGGGCGGGTGCGACCACGGTGGCGTGCGATCTCCTGACCCGCGCCGTCGACCTCGTCGCGGGCCCGCCGCTCGCCGACACCCGGGACGGCGACTGGTTCGACCGGGAGGCCGAGCGTCTGACCCTGCTCGCCGCCCGGGCGTGTGCGCAGGCCGCCGCGCTCGACCTCGAGCTCGACCGGCTCGAGGCCGGAGTTCGCCACGCCACGCAGGCGATCGAGCTCGACCCCTGGGGCGAGATCGCGCACCAGCACCTCATCGCCGCCCACCTCCAGCGGGGTGACCGCGACCTGGCCGCTGCGGCTGCCCGGCGGCTCCAGACGGTGCTCGACGAACTCGACGTCCCACCAGAGGCCGCGAGCCAGCGCCTGATCGACGCTGCGACCGGTTGACGCTGGCTCCCGAGGGAGCTCCGGTCGCAAATCCGGCCGACGCGGATTCGCCAGGTCTCTAACCTGGTGGTCGGAGGGGCCGTGGCGAAGGTATTCATCAGCTACCGGAGAGAGGACAGCGCCGGGTGGACCGGTCGCATCGCCGACCACCTGTCGCAGGTGCTCGGCGCGGACCAGGTGTTCATCGACGTCGACGACATCGAACCGGGCGACGACTTCAGCGAGGTCCTCCGCAACCGGCTGCGGAGGATCGAGGTGCTCATCGCAGTCATCGGGCCCCGATGGCTCGACGCCACCGACGCAGACGGCAACCGGCGCCTCGCCAACGAGGGCGACTACCTCCGCAGCGAGATCGCGGCCGGGTTGGCCGCCGACGACGTCCGGGTGGTGCCGGTGCTGGTGGGCGGTGCCGAGATGCCCCCCGCCGATCAGCTGCCGCCCGACCTCGCTGCGCTGTCGCTCCGGCAGGCGGTCGAGGTGAGCCAGACCCGGTTCCGTGGCGACATGGAGCGACTCACGGTCGCGATCCAGGGCGAACCACCGCCGCCGAGCTTCATCGATCGTGTCGGGTCGGCGATGCGTTCACCCCTGGCCTGGCTCTTCGTGCTCGCGCTCGTGGCGGCCGTCGTCGTCGGTTGGCTGGTGCTCGGCGGTGACGAACAGGCGGACCCGGACGACCCGCGCGTGCCCGGCGTGGTCGACTTCACCGAGGTGCAGGCCGTCCAGATCATGAACGACCTGGGTATCGAGGTCTCGATCGAGACCGAGGAGTCCGAGCAGGAGGCCGGGGTGGTCATCGGCCAGGACCCGGTCGCCGGCGAACGGGCGACGGTCGTCGAGTTGGTCGTGTCGCTCGGCCCGCCACCGCCGGACATGCCGAACGTGGTCGGGCTGGTGAGCGCCGACGCCGTCGCGCAGCTCGAGGGGGCCGGCATCGTCTCCACCCTCGAGGAGTCGGGCAGCGACGAGGACCGAGGCATCGTGTTCGGGCAGTTCCCCGAACCGGGTGTCGAGACCGGGTCTGCGGTGCTGTTCGTTTCCAGCGGACGTGAGCTCCCGGTGATCCCCGACGTCACGGGCGAAGCCATCGCCGACGCCCGCGCCCGAATGCCAGCGGAGGTGACCGTCTCCGAGCGCGAGGAGGAGTCCCCGAGCAGCGCCGGCACCGTGGTCGACCAGACGCCGCGCGGTGGCGAGCGGTCCGATGTGGTCGAGTTGGTGGTGTCGGTCGGACCGGGCCTCCCCGTCGTCCCCCTGGTGGTCGGCCTGGAACAGGCGGCGGCCGAGGCCGAGCTGGCCGGCGCCGGCATCGGTGCCACGGTCGTTGACCAGGCGGCGCCCCAGCCGGCCGGCATCGTGGTCGCGCAGGACCCCGGCGAGGGGGAGCGGGCCGCCGAGCTCACCATGACGATCTCCAGCGGCCCCACGATCGACCACTACGCCGGCACCTGGGTGAACATCGACGCAGAGACCAGGGGGATGACCCGGCTCGTGATTGCGACCGACGGTGGCGGCGCGACCATCAACGGCTTCGGTAGCTGCTCACCGTCGGACTGCGACTGGGGTGAGGTGGACGCGACGTTCGACGACGATCGGCTCGTCGGGATCTACGAGTTCGCCTTCAAGACGACGACGCTGCGGGCCGAGCTGGCCGGCGAGCTGCTCGTCGTCGAGCGATTCGATGCCTACGCCGAGGGAGACAGCCGGTCCGACAAGATCACCACCGACTTCTTCCGGGCCGAGCGGAGCGCGGTGACCACGACGGGACTGCTCGAGGTGGTCGTCCTCGACCCCGAGCTCACCACGTCGTTGCTCGAGGTCCGTCCCGAACTGACCTCGGACCTCACCCGGATCGATCCCGACGGCATCGTCGACTTCGTCCCGACGCCGTAGGTCCCGCCCGCTGCCGCGCCCGGCCGGCCGTGCCACGTTCGATGACGTCCTCCTGGCCGACGAGCGACCACACCGAGGGCAGAGCAGCGGCGGACCGAGTCCCGCATCGAAGACGAGCCGGATCTGCACATCGGTGGGACCATGGCGAGCGGCTACACCTCGCTGTACTTCGTGAGCGACCGAATGGTGTTGCCCGATCCCTGGGCCACGGCGACGAGTCGTTGGATGGTCGTGCGGCGACGCTCGGTCGCTCTGCCCGAACCGTCACCGCTCGCGGCAGCCACCAACTCCATGTCGACGCGGATGTACCCATGACCATCGTCGGGGAGCACCTCGCCGTTCACCGCATCACCGGCGACGTAGTCCTCCGGGACCACGCGCAGCCACCGAAGAACCGCAAGCACGCCATCGGCTTCAGCGTCGTCGGCCTCCTCGTATCGTCGCATCGTCGAAGCGGCCACGCCGACCTGTCGCGCGAGCATCGCCCAGCTCAGTTGACGGTGCCGTCGTTCGGTGTCCACCGCCACGAAGAGCGCTCGCAGGTCGAACAGCGATCTCACCCCGAGCCGGCGTCAGCCGCTCCTGGGACCGACCACTCGATCGCCGGAGGGTCAACTCGGGCACAGCGGGGACCACCGTCGTCGCCGGTCATGTCGACCCGAACTGCGATGTGATCCACGACGCGCGCTCTGGCAAGGACGTCGCGATCGATCCGGTTCAGCATCAGCTTCGCGCGACGGAACATCTCGAACTCGCCGCCCGAGTGGACCTCTCCCCAGATCAAGTAGACGAAACGGTCGCCGCGCTTGCCTTGGACAACCGGCCCCCGAAAGTCGATGTCTGCGTCGTCTCCAACGACATCCACATCGACATCCCAGCGGGCGTCAGTCGAATCGGCACGCACCAGCGCGTCGGGATCGCGGCGGCGCTGTACGCCGACGTGCACGTTGACCATCGGCGATCCATCGGGCCGACAGAACTCCTTCCCCGGAGGATTGAACCCGATGATCGACATGCGCATCGATCACACTCTGTCACCACGGCACTCATCACGGACCGCCCATATCGCCGGACGGCCGGCGCACGACGACCCACACTCGTTCGGCTGGTCACGGCACTAGCAGTCGACAGAGGAGTTCGGCGGGAGATCGCCCCCGAGGAGGAGCGTGCCGTTGACGTGGATGAAGGTGTTGTTCGGGTCGTAGTCGAAGACGTGGAAGCCCTCGAAGCTGTAGTCGCTGACGTCGACGATGTCGCCGATCCCGTCGTTGCCCCCGCCCTGGCCGACGCTGAGTTCGGTGTCGATCTCGTTGATCGTGCCGCCGCCGTCGCTGGCGATGAGGACGTCGGCGCCGTCATGCCCGCACAGCAGGTTCAGGTCGGGGCCCTGCGGTGACTCCTCCTCGATCAGGTCGTCGCCGCTGCCCGCGAACGAACGGTCGCTGCCGGGCCCCGGGAACATCTCGTCGTCACCACCGCGGCCCCGGAGGACGTCGTCGCCGCTGCCGCCGTCGAGCACGTCGTCGTCGGCGCCCCCGTCCACTTCGTCGTCGCCGTAGGAGCCGTCGACGACGTCGTCGCCGTCGTCGCCGCGCAGCAGGTCGTCGTCGTAGCCGCCGAGGATCACGTCAGGACCGCCGCCTCCGTAGATCGTGTCGTCGCCGTCGCCGCCGCTGAGGTCGTCGGCGGCGCCACCGCCGAGGAAGAAGTCGTCGCCCTGCCGACCGTTCGCTGTGAGGCGGAGGTCGGTGTAGTTCGAGAACTGGTCGATGCCGGAGTCGCCCTCGTACCGGAGGGAATCGACGAGGCTCGTGCCGTTGGGATCGAACATCGGGAAGTCCTCACCGATGTGGGTCGTGTCGCCGTCCTCGAGAATCACGAGGTTGATCCTGAGGATCGAGGTCCAGGGGTACTCCTCGTTGCCGAACACCCTGATCGCCGAACCCTTGGTCGTCGCGTTGCCGTCCCCATGGACGACGATTTCCCTCCGGTCGGCGTCGTAGACGATCGGCGAGCGCCGCGACGCGTCACGGTCTTCCTTTCGTGTGGACACGTCGTATGAATCGTCTCTCGGTGCGGCATCGACTCGCACAGCGCTGGTGGTCAGTCCGGCTGCTAGCGCGCCAGCGACTGCAGCGACAGCGCCCCAACGGACGGTGGGTCGGATCGGATTGCTGGAATCGTGGAAGTACCTCATGTCCGTCCAGAGCATCAAGCGCCCCAGACCTGGCACAAAGTGCTCGATTCGACGCACGAACGGCGCCCAGACGCACAGACCGCGCAGAAACGTGCGACCACACCCGCAGGTTCGCCCACTCGAGAACGGCGCGTCCCGCTCGGTGTGACTCGGTCTGGATCGTTCGTCGGCTCAGCGACCGCCGATGCGGACGGGTCGTCCAGCTCGCCCGTTCCGTTTTCCGGCCCGAGAAGTGTGCTCCCAGCTATCTCCCACGCCTCACCAGCTCCGACGCTTCATCGACACCGACTTGGTCAGGCAGCGACCGCAAACAGTACGGAATCGGCTCCAGAGCGACCGCTCGTATCGACACCAGGGCGCTCGTTGGGTGCTCGACGACGCCGGAAGGTCAGATGACCTCGACGGCGACGCGCTCGGCGTGGGCTGCGAGCGCTTCGAGGTCGGCTCGATCTCCGGTGAGCACTGTCCCGCCGGGTTCGGCGAGTGCCACGACGAGAGCGTCGACTGCTGATCCGGCGCGGGCGAGACGCCGGAGGTGTGCGGCGCGTCGTGCTGTTGCTTCGCTCACTTCGGGTTCGATGATGCAGGTCTTGAGGAACCGGTTCGTGTTCGCGTCGCGTCGCGCGTCGCCCCGCAGCGACTCGACGAGCACCATCGTCGGCACGATCGGTGGCCACAGGTCGTGATCGACCAGTGACCCGATGAGGGCCGCCGCCGTCTTGGTGCGTGCAGACAGTCGCGAAAGCCCGCCGCTGTCGAGTACGAGCACCCGTCAGCTCACGCGGTCGAGTGAGCGGTCGCGGATACGTCGTGCGATGACGTCAGCGTGACTGCGCTGCCGTTGGTTCGGCTCGCCGACCTCAGCGACCAACTCGTCGAGGTAACGCGACGTCTCATCGAGCGCGTCCTGTCGTTCGAGCTCCGCGCGGAGCGCGATCTGGAGCAACTCCGATGCAGGTAGGCCTCGCTGCTTGAGTTCCTCGTGGAGATCGTCGGGTAGATACACCTGAACGCGGGGCATACGCCTAACTATACGCATAGTCGCCACGAACCGCCGGCGCATATCACCGCTCGCTTCGACGCTCCGCACCCGTCCGGAATCGGCACCGATGCGCTCGGCGTCGCGCACGGAAACGCGCGGCGGGCGGCTGGCGGCGGCTACTGCTGGACGAAGACGGTTTCGATAGGGCTGACGTGAGCGGCCAGGCAGCCCATGATGCTGTCGTTGATCGGTTCGAGGAGCTCGTGAGCTGCTTGGTCGTCGGGCTCGCCTTCGGGTGTCTCGACGCTCACGATCGGCGACGAGATGACGCGATACGAGCGTGTGGCGTGATCGACCTCGATGGTCAGGTCGTACCCGTCGGCCGCGACGCAGGCTTGCCAGGCGTCGAGTGCGGACACGAACTCCGGCCAGGTGACGAACCCGTCGGCCAGGATCTCCCGCGCGAGAGCGGTTCCGTCGTGGGCGACCGCTGTCGCGATCGCCGAGGGATCCGGCAACGCCGGCGCGAATTCTCCGGCGGCCCCCTCGGCGAGCACCGTGCCGGAGGCGTCGAGGCCGTGAACTCGGGCCGTGGCCGCATCGTCGGTCGGCCACCAGCCGACCCAGATGTCACCGCTGGACGATGCCTCGACCACGTCGTGGACGGTCGCGATCTCGATCGCGTCGACCGCCGCCGCGCGAACACCCCAGGCCAGGCTCGCTGCCGGATCGCCCTGCCAGCTGAGGCTGACGACCGTGACCGGCGCCCCAGCACTCACCGCGGCACGCGCAACGGCGATGTCGTCGCCGCGGTTCGAGGTCGTTGCTGCGAGCCGGAACTCGCCGTCGGAGTAGCGCTGGGCGTGGCACGTGAGCCAGCCGGTGTCGTCGCCGTAGATCGCGACCGCGCCCGACCCGCGGACGTCGTAGATCAGCGGCTCCATCTCACCGACGTTCGTCGCTGCACGACAGAACGAGTCGATCGCGTCGATCTCGGCGACCGGCACCGGTTGGGCGACGGGTGCCCAGTCGGCCCACGCCGGCGACGACGACCCCGGCCAGAACGCCACCACACTGCCCGCCACGCCGACGGCGACCGCTGCTGCAGCACCGATCAGCAACCGACGCGAGCGCCTCACAGGCTGCTCGGGAAGTGTCGCAGGGGGCTCGGCCGATTCGGGCTGTCGTGCGCCGGCGAGTTGGTGATCGATGGCGTCGTCGATCGTGTCGCCGTAGGCGGCGAGCTGGTGTTCCAACGACATCGTCATGACGTGACTCCCAGTGAACGGCGGAGCTTGGTCATGCCCCGCGAGACGTAGTTGTTGACCGTGGTGACCTCGACCTCGAGCAGCTCGGCGACCTCGACGTAGGTCCATCCGTGGCAATGCACCAACACGACCGCAGTCCGCTCCTCGACTCCCAATCCAGCGATCGCGCCGGGGAGTCCGGGCTCGACATCGGGGTCACGACCCGAATCGACGGGCGGCAGCTCGACAGGGTGACGTTGCCAACGCAGATAGCGTCGAGCGGAGCTCTGGCCGACGCGGAACAGATAGCCGAGCGGGCTCGACATCGCCCGCAGCTCATCGGCGTGCTCCGACGCCCACGCAACCGCATCGGCATGCGCCTCGCATCCGATCTGGACCCCGAACCGAGCCACCAGCCCGCGACGCAGCCGATCCCCCGACTCATCCAGGAACGCCTCCAGCCACGACGCCGAGGTCACTTCAGCGCACCCCGCCTCGGCGTATCGACCACTCACACCTACAAGAAACACCCCACCGCAACTTCCATTCGCGAGTTGTGCGGCACCGCAGAGCGGGCGACCAGCAACCGTCCACGACGACGCACAACCACCTCGGCGCCACCAGCCCTCCGAAGCCCGCACCGCTACGCGCCTCACCGACCCAACCGCTCGGAAACGCTCATGGCGAGGACCAGGCGACAGCACCCGTGATCGGCACCTCTGCTCGAGCGATTCCGCACGGAGGCGCGTGACGAGCGCCTGGGGGACTGTCAGATCGTTGGTGCAACTGGCCTGGCGGACGTAGGCGGTGCAGGATCGCTGAAGCGTCCGGTTCATCCCGCTCAGCCTCGGCGGGTGGTTTGCCGGTCGCCGCCACCCGAATACGCCGGTGATGTCGACCCCGGTGCGGACTCCTGGCGTCCGCTCAGCCGTTACCGGCGGTGTTGGTGAGCTCGTCGAGAGTGTTGGCCATGAGGTCGAGCGCCTCGGGGTGGTCGAGATCAGGTGGGTCGTCGCTGCTGGGCTGGAGTGTGTCGGCTGCGTCTGCGACGAGAGAGTGCCAGGCGGGATTGTCGAGCAGCCCGGTCGTCTCCAGGTGGTGGAGGATCGCGGCGGCGTCGTCGGAGCGGTCGGTGGCGGCGATCATGTTGATGAACTCGATGCAGACGAGGAGTCCGGCCTGGTAGTTCTCGGTGTCGCGGATGTCGTCGATGTAGCCGCGGAGGATGCGATAGGCGTCGTGATGTCGGCCGTTGCGATGGGCGCGGCGCGCCTCGATGGGCCGGTTCGGTGAGTGCGTCTTCGAAGGGACCTCGACGTCGATGGCGTCGTTGAAGTAGGCGTCGGCTTGGTCGGGTCGGCCGCGAAACAGCGCGTTGTAGCCGAGGAGCATGAGTGACCAGTTGAGGTAGGTCGGTGGTCCCTGCTGTCGGTAGCGGTCGACGAGGTCTCGGGTGAGCGCTGCTTGTTCGTCGAATCGGCCGAGGTTGAGCAGCGATGCCGCGAGGTTGATGTCGGTGCGTTCTGCGAGGTGGTCGTGTCCTCGGCGGCGCAGTTCGCCTCCGGCAGTGGGCGATGACCGGGCCTGCGTTTCGTGGTCGCCCGTGGCGAAGGCGCGGCCGTGTTCCATGAGTGGGTGGTCTGGTTCGCCGTGGCGGTCGACGAGTCGTTGGTAGCCGTCTGGGTCTTGGCTGATGCTGTACCGGTGGGCGGCCCAGTAGAGGGCGAAGACCCTTGCGTCGTGGTCGTCGGGTGGGGTGATGTCGAGGAGGCGTTCGAGCCAGTCGGCGATCTCGTGGCGGCTGCGGAGGACGATCTCGCCGAGGATGGGTTGGACGAGCGATCGGACGAGTTCGTGGTCGTGGCTGGCGAGGGCTCGGTCGACGGCGCAGCGGAGCTCGGGCCAGAGCTCGTCCAGTCGGTCGACGCCGCGGATCTCGTTCCATCCCGTGAGGTCCATGCCGATCTCGGCGAGCTGGCTCAGGCACCATCGGGTGTGACGGTCCTCGGTCTCGTGGAGGTGGCCGCTCCGGTTGAGTTGGTCGGTGGCGAACGCGTGGATCGGTTCGAGGAGTCGGAAGCGCCGTCCGGTCGGCCCGATCTCGATGGAGAGCATCGATTGGTCGACGAGGTTGCCGACCAGTCGGTCGACGTCGAGGTCGTCGAGGTCGTCGGCTGCGGCGACGGCTTCGGCGGCGGCGAGCTCGAATGGGGCGGTGAACACGGCGAGCCGTCGGAGGACCGTTTGTGCGACTGGGATGAGCAGGTCGTAGGACCATTGGATGGTCGCCTGCATCGTCTCCTGGCGCCGACCGCTGTTGTCTGCGTTGCCGAGGAGTCGGAGACCGTGGTGGGAATCGAGTCGCTGTCGGAGCTCGGTCGGGGTCAGGCTGGTCGTTCGAGCGGCGGCGAGTTCGATGGCGAGCGGGATGCCGCCGAGTCGGCGGCAGATCGCCTCGACGTCGGTCCGGCTGGTGTCGGCGTCGTACCAGTGAGTCAGTGCGATCGCGCGCTCGTTGAACAGCTCGACGGCCGATGTCGAGGGGTCGAGCGGCTCGACGGTCACGACCCGCTCGTTCGTCAACCCCAGCCGTCCCCTCGACGTGGCGAGCAAGCGCACCGCAGGACAATGTCGAACGACCGCTTCTGCGAACTCGGCGGCGGCAGGGATGACGTGTTCGCAGTTGTCCAACACCACGAGCGCGGAGCGCTCGGCGAGGGCTCGGGTGATGGCGGTGCTGATGGCTCCCGGCTCGCCGCTGTGGAGGCCGAGCGTGTTGGCTACCTCGCGTGGGAGGTGGTCGTTCGATCCGATGTCGGCCAGTTCGACGACCCAGACCTCGCCGCTGGCCGCTCGTCGTGCTGCCACGGCCAGGGCGAGGCTGGTCTTCCCGATGCCGCCTGGCCCGACCAGCGTGACGCCCGGGTAGACCTCCAGCGCCTCGTCGATCGCGCTCACGATGTCGTCGCGTCCGATGAGGCGGCCGGGGTTCCGGGGCGCGTTGCCTGGACGGTGGGAGGTCGCCGAGTCGGTTGCGGCGATCTGGGCGTCGCCGAGCCGGTCGTGCGCCCGGGAGGTGGCGAGTCGTTCGTCGTGGCCGAGGATCATCGCCTCCAGCTCTCGCAGTTGCGGTCCCGGGTCGAGCCCGAGCTGTTCGACCAGGTGTTCGTGGGCTGATCGGTAGGCGGCGAGCGCGTCGGCCTGACGGCCCGCCCGGTACAGCGCCGTCATCAGCAGGGCCCAGAGTTGCTCGCGGAACGGGTGCTGCGCGGTGAGCTCGGTGAGCCGGCTGATCACGACGGCGGGCTCGGCCTCGAGCCGCTGTCGCAGGTCGGCCTCCACGGCGTCGAGCCATCGCTCTGACAGCGCGGTCACCGTCGGCTCGAGCCCAGGAGCCTCCAGCCCGTCGAGCGGGACGCCCGTCCATTCGGCCAGCGCCTCGGATGTCCGCCCTTCGTCGAGGTGTCGTTCGAAGCGGGCCACGTCGACGGCTTCGGTGGGGACGGCGAGTCGATAGGAGCTGTCCTGTCGGGAGATCGAGTCCGGACCGAGCGTCTTCCGCAGGCGAGCGACGTACGACTGCAGCGTCCGCTCTGCGGTGGCAGGAGGGTGGGCGCCCCACACCAGTTCGACGAGGCGACGCTGGGACACCGGCGCCCCCGGCACCAGGGCCAGCGCGGCCAGCACGACCCGGCACTTCGCCGGCCCGAGGTCAACGGGATCGCCGTCGATGGCGGCCTCGACTCCGCCACAGAGCCGAACGGTCAGCACCCCATCAGCCGTCACGGCAGTCCTCCCGTGAGAACGCCGGAGCACTCGATCGCGAGCCGACGTCGTACGGCTTCGACGGCGACTCAACCGTGCTCCCGCGTCGACACAACATCGGCTCTTCACAGTAGGGGCGATCCACGAACAGGAGCGTGCTGATGAAGGCTGTCTTCCACCACCGATTCGGGTCCCTCGACGTCCTCGAGATGCGAGACATCGACCCGCCGACCCCCGGGCCGGGCGAGGTCCTGGTTCGAGTCCGCGCCGCCGGGGTCAACCCTGGCGATCGCCACGCCATCCGCGGGGTGCCCTACGCAGCGAGGCTGATGGGATACGGGCTGACCGCACCCAAGCAACCGGTACCGGGCCAGGATCTGGCGGGCGACGTCGAAGCCGTGGGTGCGAACGTCACTCGATTCGAGCCCGGCGACAAGGTCTTCGGCTGGGCGCGCGGCACGTTCGCCGAGTACGCCACCGCCCCCGAAGACGCGCTCGAACCCGTGCCAGGGCACCTGACGTTCGAACAGGCTGCCGCCGTCCCCACCGCAGGCTTCGCTGCCCTCCAGGCGGTGCGCGACGTCGGGGGCGTGAAGCCCGGGAACTCGGTGTTGATCATCGGCGCATCAGGCGGCGTCGGGACGCTCGCGGTGCAGGTCGCCACAGCCCTCGGCGCGACCGTCACCGGCGTGGCCAGCACCAGGAACCTGGAGTTGGTCCGCTCGACCGGAGCCGACCACGTCATCGACTACACCACCGACGACCCCACCGAATCCACCGATCGCTACGACCAGGTCATCGATCTGGCCGGGTCCACATCGCTGCGAACGGCCAGCGGCGTCCTCGCTCCACAGGGGACCTATGTAGTCGTCGGCGGTCCGAAGCCCGACTCGATCACCGGCATGGGACGGTTCGCGTCGGCGCTGTTGCTGTCGCCGCTGCTTCGGCGCCGTCTTCGACCGCTGTTCTCCCGGCCCAACCACGACGACCTCACGACGCTCCGCGAGCTCGTCGACACCGGGAAGGTGCTCCCCGTGATCGACGCCACCTACGACCTCCACGGCGCAGCCGACGCCCTCCGCTACGTCGAGGCCGGACACAGCCGGGGGAAGGTCGTCATCACGATCTGAAGCCGGACAACCGACCCGCCATCCACCGAACCAAGGAGCTCCCATGTCCACCGACACCATTGACACCCCCGCCGCCGACCGCATCACAGCCCACGACGAGACGACCGACCACGACCCTGCCTCGGTCAAGCGCAAGGCCCGCCTGGCCGGACTGCTCTACCTCGCGATCTTCATCATCGCCCCGTTCGCGTTCTTCGTCGTGCCCGGCCGCATCGTCGTCGACGACGACGTCGCCGCAACCGCAGCAAACATCGTCGAATCCGAAGGCCTGTTCCGAGCAGGCATGGTCGCCGAGACGATCATCATCGCCATCGAGCTCGTGTTGGCCGGATTGCTCTACGCACTGCTCCGGCCGGTGAGCCGGCCGCTGTCCCTCGCCGCCGCATTCGCACGCGTCGGCGAAGCGATCGTGCAGGCCGTCAACCTGTTCACCAGCGGGGTCGTGCTCCTCATCGCCACCGGAACCGGTTACCTCGCGGTGTTCGAACCCGACCAGCGCGATGCGCTGACGAGCTTGTTCGTCGACGTGAACCAGTTCGGCGTCGTGATCTGGGGCCTGCTGTTCGGATTCCACCTCGCGCTGCTCGGCTACCTGATCCACCGGTCCGGCTTCTGGCCCCGAGTCATCGGCGCGCTCATCATGGTGGCCTCGGTCGGCTACCTGGCGCAGAGCTACGCCCACATCGTCGCCCCCGAACACGACGCCTTCTTCGAGACCTTCGTCGTCGCTCTCGCCGCCCCCGGCGAGCTCGCGTTCACGATCTGGCTCCTCTGGAAAGGCATCGACGTCCGACGCTGGTACCGGCGCAGCAGCCAGTCGCTGCCCGTCTGAACCCAGCACACCGACGACGGACCGCACCGAAAGCAACAGCGATGACGACCCGCGACATGTCGGCTGCAGCCTCCGACAACGAGATCCTCGACGCCCCCCAGGTGCTCGCCCAGGCGTCGCGGCCGGCGACCTCGACCTCGTCGACGACGCCGCCACCCACCCGACGCCCACCTCGCCGAGTGCACACTCGCCTGCCTCGACGCAGCACGAGCCGAGCCCGACGCCGAACCACTGTTCACCGCCGCAGCCGCGTACGTCAGCGCCTGGTGGCACGACCGCGACCGCCACACCTGAACGACCGCCGGCACGACCCCGGCCACTCACTCACCGTCGTCGAGCTCCTCGAACAACGTGATCTGCAAGCCGGCCGGCGCCTCCAACCGCGCATTGAGCGAACGCCATGGAGTCTCGGTGGGTGGACCGACGAGCTGGGCACCGGCATCGACCAGACGGGCGGTGTCGCCGACCGCGTCGGCGACCTCGAACGCGACCCTGATCCCCCGACTCACCTGGCGACCCACCTCCAGATCGTCGATCAGGCGACGCTGGGCCGGGTTCACGATCTCCAGCGTGGCACGCCCCGCCTGCAGCGCCATCACCAACGCCCCACCTTCACTCTCGACGAAGAACTCCTCCGGCATCCCCAGCAGATCGCGATAGAACTCGACCGCCGCATCGAAGTCTTAGGCCTCGACAACGAGCCGCAACTGCCGGACACGTGCGTCGCTGACCTGATCGTCCATCTCCGCCACAGTAGGTGCCACCGAGAACGGCACGTCGGTGCGCTTGATGACGCTCGACATTGCCCCGCTTGGTCGAGGCGACCGATCGAGATCGAACCGCGGGGTCGCGGCAGTGGCAACAGGACGACCCCTCGCATCCGACACGGCCAACGCGGCCGCCAACGAGAAGGCCGACCCCGATCGACGAGCTCGCAGTGCCAGCAGGAACCGAACCCGGTGTCACCCACGTACCGGACTGCGTCCCACTCCTGTCACCCAGGTGCCCTTCAGAGCGAATGAGAGGAATCGGACTCCCGTTCTCAGGTGAGGAAACGGACGCTGCTCGAGCGGCCCGATAGCGCTGTGACCTGGGGAGACGTGCGTCATCCCGGCGACTTGCGCCGCCGGGCGCAGGACTGACGCCGGCCGGTGCTGACCCCTGTCGCCCCTTGCGGGAAGCACGGCTGCGTGCGGTCGCTCGTCGCACGTCTTCGCCCGGTGACGGCTCGGCGATACGATCCGACGATCGTTCCCATGCGAACCCTTCGACGGCGGGCGTCTCATTCGATGACTCGGACGACGTTCCTCGTCCTCGTTGCCCTGGCCACACTCGCCGGTGTCATGCTCGGCCCTGCCCGGGCGCGGGCACATTCGGGGATTCAGAGCTACATCTACGTGTCGACGCTCGGGTCGTCGGTCGACGGGCGCGTCGAGTATCCCGTCGGTGACCTGGCGGAGGTCCTGGGCGTCGAGCTCGGCACCGGCTCGACGGCGGCAGCGGAATTGGCAGCCGGCCACGCAGACGCGATCCGGGCGTACACCGATGACCATCTCGCGTTCGCCGATGGCGATGGTGACTGGTCGTTGTCGTTCACCGAGGATGTCGACGTGTTGCCGGTGGCCGGGAACTACATCGTGGTGCCGTTCGAGGTCGAGCAGCGATTCGACGCTGCGCCTCGTTCGTTCCGTGTCGAGTTCGACGGGATCATCCACGCGGAGCCCGAGCGCGATGCGTTGCTCGTGATCGAGAACGATTGGGGAACGGCACGGTTCGCCAACGAGGCCGGTCATCTCGTCGGGTTCTCGGTCGGGATGACGTCGCAGGCGATCGAGCTGGACGACGTCGGCGCGCTCACGTCGATGCGAGCGGTGCGTGGACTGGGCACCGATGCGGTCCGCACGGCCATCCAACATCTGCTGTTCGCGGTCGCGATCCTGACGCCGGTGGCGTTGCTGACGAAGGGTGGCAGCGTCGGGGGCGCGGCGCCGACGGTCTCGGCGGCGACACGCCGCGCTGCGACGTTGCTCGCCGCGTCGGCCGTTGCGCACTCGGTGGTCATGTGGACCCTGGTCGTCGCCGGGATCGACGCATCGGGCGACGCAGTCGGCGTGCTGGTCGCGGCCTCACTCGGCGCGATGGCGGTGTACGGCCTCTGGAGGTTCACCGAGCGCGAACTGCTGGTCGTGGTCGCGTTGAGTGCGGTGCAGGGCATCGGCTTCGCCGGCGACTTCGTCGGGCGCCGGCTCGATCAGATCGACACGCCGCTCGCCCTGATCGCGTTCAACATCGGCATGGAGGTCGCCGTCGTCGTCACTGCGCTGCTGGTGTTCCCGCTGCTCCTGTTGGTGCGCCGCACGGCGTTGGCCGCGGCCGCGCTCTACGGCGTCACCGCCGTGATCTGTCTCTATTCGGCGGCGTGGATGATCGCTCGCACGGGCCTCGCCGACCTCGATGACGACCGTGCCGCCAACCCGCTGCGCATGTGGCCCCGGAACCTGTTGCTGATGCTGTTGGCGCTCGCCGCGGCCGGGGTGCTGTTCGCCTGGACGGCACAGCGCGATCGGCTTCGCGCGGTCGAGACGCACGGTGGGGTGCCCGAGGAGGATCGAGAGATGGTGGCGACGTGAAGCGCGTCGGGCGCTGGTGGCTCGTGCTCGTCGCCGCGGCGATCGGCGCGCTCGTCGCGCCTGCGACGGCGTCGGCGCACGAGTTCGGCCCGTTCGCGATCGATCGGTACATCGGCGTGCTCGTCAGCCCCGATGCGCTCGAGCTCGACTACGTGGTCAGCTTGGCCGAGACGCCAACGCAAGCCGACGGCGACCGGATCGAAGCCGACCCGGCCGCTCACTGCACGTCGCTCCTCGGCGCCGTCGATATCCGCGTCGACGGGGAGTCGCCGGAGTTCACGGGCCCCGCGGCGTCGACGCTGCGACTCGACGGCGACGGAGGGCTGACCACGCTCCGCGTCGAGTGCGGCTGGACGTCGGCGCTCCCGGTCGAATCGGGTCGGCGATCGATCACGGTCGACGACGCGAACTATCGAGAGCGAGTGGGATGGCGCGAGATCGTCGTGGTGGGCGATGGGACGCAGATCGTCGGTGACGTGTCCGACTCGTCGATCACCCGCCGGCTCACCGACTTCCCCGACGCCGACGACAACCCGCGCACGGCATCGGTGTCGTTCGACTTCGCGGCGTCGGATGACGTGGGTGCCGCGCAGCTCGACGACAGCGTTCCATCCGACGACTCCGGGGGCGGCGGCGATGCGTTCTCCGACCTGATCGCTGACGCCGACGGGGGCGTGTGGAGCATGGTCGTGGCGCTCGGGTTCGCCGCGTTCCTCGGCGCGCTCCATTCGCTCGCTCCCGGCCATGGTAAGACCGTCATCGGTGCGTACCTCGTGGGGACCAAGGGCACCAAGGTCCAGGCGCTCGTCCTGGCGATCGCCGTCGCGCTCTCGCACACCCTTGGCGTGTTGGTGCTCGGCATCATCACCTACCTCGCCGGCGCAGCGTTTGCGCCCGAGAGCGTCTATCCGTGGCTGCAAGCCGTCTCGGCGTTGATCGTCCTCGGCATCGGCATCTGGCTCGTCGTGACGGCGTTGCGCGAGCGAGCCGCTCGGCGCGTGGGAAGGACGCTGCCCCACACCCACGAGCTGCACGCTCACGGGCACCTCCACGACGAGGCCGAACACGAGCTCGGCGACGTCCACGGACTCCCGCCGAAGAGCCTGCTGCGTGCGGCCGGGGTGACGGTGGCCGCCGGCACGGCGCTCGCCGTCGAGCCCGATGCCGACCGGCCGGCGCACGATCACTCACACGACCACGACCACTCACATGGTCACGACCACGACCACCCACACGACCATTCACATGGTCACGACCACGATCACGACCACGATCACTCGCAAGACCACGATCACTCGCATGATCACGGTCATTCCGACGACCACGATCACTCACATGATCACGACCATGACCACGACCATTCGCACGACCACGATCACTCACATGGTCACGGCCATGACCACGACCACGGTCACTCCCATGACCACGATCACTCCCACCGGGGCTGGCACACGCACGGCATCTTCCCGCACACGCACAAGTACGACTTCGACGAGCTCGACCTGTCGGGCAAGGTCAG
>JAAUYD010083123.1_pt1 | contig 47799 bp, 44 predicted proteins | sample 7278101 | NCBI WGS metagenome assembly JAAUYD01 (sample SAMN14350128, study PRJNA611818) | marine sediment metagenome | isolation source: surface marine sediment (0.6m) | place: French Polynesia: Moorea | collected 2018-08
CACCGACTTGCCGGCATCTTCTTCCAGGTGCGCGCGCGTCACGCCGATGCGCTTGCGTTCGCCGTCGTCGGAGTCGATGGTGAGTTCGCCGTTGGCGACGATCGGCAGCTCATACTGGCTGATCTGGTAGCCCTTCGGCAGGTCCGGGTAGAAGTAGTTCTTGCGCGCAAACACGGAACGCGGCGTAATCTCGGCGCCGATCGCCAGCCCGAACTTGCAGGCCATGCGCACGACTTCCTCGTTCAGGACCGGCAACACACCCGGGTAGCCGAGATCGACGAGACACGCCTGGGTGTTCGGCTCGGCACCGTAAGCGGTCGAGGCTCCGGAGAAGATTTTGCTCTGTGTCGCGAGCTGCGCATGGATCTCCAGCCCGATAACGACCTCCCAGCGGCTCATCGGTAGTCCTCCGAGCAGCGCGTGTGCCAGTCAGTCTCCAGCTGGTACTGGTGACCAACCGCCATCAGCGCACCCTCGGCGAAATGCGGTGCGACCAGGTGCAGGCCGACCGGCAGGTCTTCTGCGAACCCGCAGGGCACCGACATCGCCGGCAGGCCGGCCAGGTTGGCGCCGATCGTGTAGATGTCGTTCAGGTACATTGTGACCGGGTCGTCGGTCTTTTCTCCCAGCTTGAACGCCGGGGTCGGCGCGGTCGGTCCGGCGATAACGTCAACGTCGGCGAAGGCCTTCCTGAAGTCATCGGCGATCAGCTGGCGAACCTGCTGGGCCTTCAGGTAATAGGCGTCGTAGTAGCCGGCGGACAGCACGTAGGTGCCGGTCAGGATGCGGCGTTTGACCTCCGCACCGAATCCCTCGCCTCGCGTACGGCAGTACAGGTCGAGCAGGTCTTCCGGATTCTCGGCTCGGTAACCGAAGCGTATGCCGTCGAAGCGGGACAGGTTGGAAGAGCACTCGGCTGGTGCAACGACATAGTAGGTCGGTACAGACTGGTCGAGATTCGGCAAATCGACGTCGACGAGCGTCGCACCACGATCCTCGAGTGTCTTCAGCGCGGCTCTGACCTGGTCACCGGTTCCCGCATCGAGGCCCGCGTCAAAATGCTGGCGCACGATGCCGACCCTGACGCCGTCCAGTGGCGTATCCAGTTCCGCTACGTAGTCCGGCACCGGCTGGTCAATGCTCGTCGAGTCACGCTCATCAAACCCCGCCATGGCGCCAAGCACGAGCGCGGCGTCCTCGACCGAGCGCGCGATGACGCCCGCCTGGTCGAGGCTGGATGCGAAGGCGATCATGCCGTAGCGAGACACGCGGCCGTAGGTCGGCTTGATACCCACCGTGCCGGTCAGTGCCGCAGGCTGGCGAATCGAACCGCCGGTATCCGTTCCCGTTGCGACCGGCGCGAAGCGCGCGGCCACAGAGGCCGACGAGCCGCCGGAAGAGCCTCCCGGCGAACGTTCGAGATCCCACGGGTTCATGACATCGCCGTAGAAGCTCGTTTCGTTCGACGAGCCCATCGCGAACTCATCCATGTTGGTCTTGCCGAGCATGACCGCACCGGCAGCCGCCAGTCGTTCGACGACCGTCGCATCGTACGGCGGTATGAAATTATCGAGCATCTTGGATCCGCAACTCGTTCGGACACCGCGCGTGCAGAAAATGTCTTTGTGCAGTATCGGCAGGCCCGCCAGCGGTCCGGCGTCGCCGGACGCCCTCGCGGCGTCTGCAGCCGCCGCCGCAGCGAGCGCCTCGTCACGAGTGACGGTCAGTACGGCGTTGAGCGCGCCGTCCTTCTCCTCGATCCGGTCGAGCAGCGCCATCGTCAATTCAACCGAGGAAAAGTCGCCGGCGGCGAGCCCCTTCGAGAGCTCGGCCATCGTCTGGTCATAGATCGGCTTGTCGGAAATGCTCATCTGCCCGGTCACTCGATGACTTTGGGGACGAGATACATGCCATCGGCGACGTGGGCGGCGTTTTGCTGCACGTTGTCGCGGTCATTGGCCTCGGTGACGGCATCGGGACGCAGCCGCTGGGTCTGGTCGAGCGGGTGCGCCATCGGCACGACACCCGACGTGTCGGCCTGGGAGAGCTGATCGACGAAATCGACGATTCTGGAGAGCTTGTCGCAAGCCTCGGCGATATCTTCGTCGGCGACTTTCAGGCGGGCCAGCATCGCGATGTGCTGGACCTGGTCTTTATCAAGAGACATTGAAATTTCCGGAGTCTGGCCGCCGCCACCGGCGCGCGGCACGAAGCGACGCAATGATACACGTCGCCTTGTGGAATGTCGTGGGCGTTATTAGACTACGCGGTTTATCCACGTCCGAGCTCCTCCACGCATGTTCAAGAACCTCCTGGGTTATTTTTCGAATGACCTGTCTATCGACTTAGGCACCGCAAATACCCTGATCTATTCACGCGGTCACGGCATTGTTCTGGACGAGCCTTCGGTCGTCGCCATTCGCGAAGATTCCGGGCGCGGCGGACGCGTCGTCGAAGCCGTCGGCGCCGAGGCAAAGAGCATGCTCGGCCGCACCCCGGGCAACATCACGGCCATCCGGCCGCTGAAAGACGGCGTTATCGCCGACTTCACCGTGACCGAGAAGATGCTGCAGCACTTCATCCGCAAGGCGCATGGCAAGCGGTACTTCCAGCCCAGCCCGCGCGTCCTGATCTGCGTGCCCTACGGCTCGACGCAGGTGGAACGTCGCGCCATCCGCGAATCCGCCGAGGGCGCCGGCGCTCGCAAGGTACACCTTATAGATGAGCCCATGGCGGCGGCGATCGGCGCAGGCATGCCGGTGCACGAGGCGCGCGGCTCGATGGTACTGGATATCGGTGGCGGCACATCCGAGGTCGCAGTCATCTCATTAAACGGTATCGTCTATGCCTCTTCAGTCCGGATCGGTGGCGACCGCTTCGACGAGGCCATCACGAACTACGTGCGACGCAACTATGGCATCCTGATCGGCGAGGCAACCGCGGAGCGCATCAAGCACGAGATCGGCTCGGCCTTCCCGGGCGAAGAGGTCCTGGAAATCTCCGTCAAAGGCCGCAACCTGTCCGAAGGCGTGCCGCGTGCGTTCACGCTGAACTCCAATGAAATCCTCGAGGCCTTGCAGGAACCGCTGCAGGGCATCGTCGGCGCTGTCAAGGAGGCGCTGGAGCAGACGCCGCCCGAGCTCGGCGCTGACGTGGCAGAACGAGGCATCGTGCTGACCGGCGGCGGCGCCATGCTCAGGGACCTGGACAAGCTGCTGATGGAGGAGACCGGGCTGCCGGTCGTAATCGCGGATGAGCCGATGACCTGTGTTGCCCGCGGTGGTGGCAGGGTGATCGAGCTGATCGACCAGCACGGACCCTCCGTATTCGGACTCGACTGATTCCGAGCCAGAGTCCGGAGGCGTCCCCGACCATGGCCGCGCCGGACCTTGAGCAATCGCGGCCTGCATTGCTTTATTGGCTGGCAGACCGGGCTACAATACCGCCAGTGTTCGACCGGGTTGCCTGATGGTCAGCCAGACCTCTTCAAATGCAAACGCAGTTCGTATTCCGGCGCTCGGCCTGAGGGTTGCAGCGCTGATGCTGCTCAGCATCCTGCTGATGGTCTACGACAATCGCAACCAGCAGCTGGACACGGTCCGTCGCGCCATCGGCGCCGCCGTCTACCCACTGCAGATCGTCGTCGACACGCCGGCCCGGATCTGGGGATGGCTGGTCGACAGCAGCACATCCCGAAACTCCCTCGAACTCGAGAACACGCGTCTCAAGATTCAGCAGCGACTGACGCGCGCCGAACTGCAGCAGCTGACCGCGCTCGAGGCTGAGAACGCGCGCCTGAGAGACCTGCTCGAAGCCCGAGACCGTATCTCCGGAGACATCCGGGTCGCCGGCATCATGTCCGTGGACACCAACCCGTTTCGGCACAGCATTGTGCTCGACGTCGGTAGCGAGGATCGTGTCTACGACGGCCAGTCGGTTATCGATGCTAACGGTGTCGTCGGCCAGGTACTGCAAACCGGCCTTAAGACCTCGCAAGCAATTCTCATCAGCGATCCGGACCATGCGCTCCCGGTCGAGGTCAATCGCAACGGTTTGAGAACCATCGCGTTGGGCACAGGACAGTTCGACCAGCTCGACCTGCCCTATCTGCCCAACAACGCCGATCTCGAGGTCGGAGACGTACTCGTCACGTCCGGACTCGGCGGCGCGTTTCCGCCCGGCTACCCCGTGGCCGTCGTTTCCGATGTTCGCCGCGTCCCGCAGCAGCCGTTTGCAGAGGTCAAAGCAACACCGTCAGCGGCATTGAACCAGGTGCGCGAGGTCATGCTGATCTGGATGGACCAGCCCGAAGCGCCTGAAAGCGGGGCGAACACTGACGACGGAGAGGTCGTTGAGCAGCCGTAGTTCGGTCGGAACCTTCGGCATGCTGATGAGCGTGCTGGCCGCACTGGCGCTGACGATCATGCCGTTGCCCGCGGCCATCGAGGCATTCCGCCCGGATTGGGTCATGATGATGCTGATCTACTGGGCGATCGTCGCGCCGCAAAAATACAGCGTCGGTACGGCATGGCTGATCGGTATCGTCATGGACGTCGCGCAGGGAACCATGCTCGGACAGCATGCGCTGACCATGTGCCTCATCGTTTTCGTGACGATCAGGTTTCACCTGCAGATGCGGGTGTTTCCACTGACCCAGCTGACACTAACCGTCATGGCCATGTTGAGCGCATACCAGTTCCTGTTGTTCTGGATCAACGGGGTCGCGGGTGTGACGGCGCCGGCGACAGTGTACTGGGGCCCGGTGATTACGGGAACCCTGATCTGGCCCGCGTTGTCGATGTTCATGAACGGTTTGAGATTCAGGCGTGGCTAGGACCTGCTAACACGATGCGGATGAACCCTCTAGTCCCTGAGAAGCGTCAATGCAAGCGCGAGGAGTGAGTTTTGGTCATTCCAAATGAACGAGCGTCTGCCCCTTGGGTACGAGCAACGCCCGGTGACGCTATTCCAGGGACAACCCTAGGGCGCGGGTCTATTTTTCCGCCGGCGTCGTTGTCAGCACCCAAGAGGCAGCCCCTCATTGGTTTAGCGGTGCAGAACGGCGCTCCTTCCACCCTGCCGGGCGAAAAACTGTCTTCCGGCAGGGTGCATCCGCATCGTGTTGACAGGCCCTAGTTCTGTGGCACTGCTCCAGTCCATACGAGATCATCACTTCGAACGACGAATTTTCGTCGGGCGCATTATCCTGTCCACCGTTGTTGCCGCGCTGCTGCTCGGCACAGTCGTCAGCCGACTGGTGCAGTTGCAGGTCGTCAACTACGAACAGTACTCCGAAAAAGCGCAGGGCAACCGGATCCGCACGCAGCCTGTCTCGCCTATCCGGGGGCTCGTCCTCGATCGGAACGGTAAGGTGCTGGCGGAAAATCTTCCTGCCTACCAGCTCGAGCTGATCCCGGAGCAGGTTGACGACATCGGCGACACGCTCAAGCGACTGGCCGAACTTGGCCTCATCGAAAGCGACGACATCGAGGAGCTGATCGCCCAGTCCCGCCAGACGCAACGTTTCCGGCCGGTGACGCTCAATCCTCGGCTCGACGACGAGGAGATCTCGCGCTTCGCCGTGCAGCGCGCCCGTTTCCCCGGCGTCGACTTCAAGCCGAGGCTGGTCCGCCACTATCCTGATGGCGAGTCGATCGCGCACGCCGTCGGTTACGTCGGCAGGTTGACAGTCGAGGACCTGCAGAGAGTCGACGCGTCCCGTTACGCGGGGACGACGCAGGCGGGCCAGACCGGCCTGGAGGCCAGTTACGAGTCTCGCCTGCACGGCGATGCCGGCTTCAGGCACATCGTCACGAACGCGCGTGGCCGACAGATCACGACCGGCTCGAGCGGCGTCATCGATGCGCTGCCCGAAGACCAGCTACCTCATCCCGGAGACAACCTGCTGCTGACGCTCGACCTTGAGCTTCAGTTGCTGGCGACGGACTTAATGCAGGATCGTCGCGGCGCCATCGTTGCGATCGATCCTGCCAATGGGGACATCCTCGCTTTAGTCAGCGCCCCGACCTTCGATCCCAACATGTTCGCTGTCGGCATGAGCCGTGCCCAATACGCAAGCGTGTCGGAGGACCCGGACCGGCCGTTGTTTAATCGAGCCGTCCGCGGCATCTACCCGCCGGGTTCTACGATCAAGCCGATGCTCGCGCTCGCCGCGCTCGAAACCGGTGCGACCAACCTGACCCGCAAAACCATGTGCCGGGGCTTTTTCAGCCTGCCGAATTCGACGCATCGCTACCGGGACTGGAAGCCGGAGGGGCACGGCGAGATCGACATCCATGAAGCCGTTTCGCAGTCCTGCGACGTCTACTTTTACGAGATCAGCAACGAGATCGGTATTGACCGTATGCACGACTATCTCGTGCAGTTCGGACTCGGCTACCAGACCGGCGTCGATATAGGCGGTGAGCGAAGCGGCCTGGTTCCGTCAACCTCATGGAAGCGCCAGGCATTCAAGAGCCGGGACGACAAACGCTGGTATGACGGTGAGACGGTCATCGCGTCGATCGGGCAGGGCTACATGAACGCGACTCCGCTGCAGCTGGCCGCGGCCACCAGCGCCGTCGCCACACGCGGCATCCGCTTTCGGCCGAGGCTTGTCAGGGGCTGGCGGGACCCGCTGACCGGGGACGTGACTGAGCTGGAACCGGCGCAGCTCCCGACCGTCGACATCAAGAACGACTTCTACTGGGACGACGTCATTGCCTCGATGAACAGCGTCATGCAGCACCACCGGGGCACTGCCTTTGCAGTCGGCAGGGACGCACCGTATCGCATGGCCGGAAAGAGCGGCACGGCACAGGTGTTCTCGGTCGCCCAGGACGAGGAGTACAACGAGGAGGAGATCGAGGAGCGACTGCGAGACCACGCACTGTTCATCTCTTTCGCTCCCCTGGAAAACCCGAGGATCGCTGTAGCGGTCATTATCGAGAACGGCAGCAGTGGCAGCACCGTCGCTGCGCCCGTTGCCAGGGCCATGATGGACCATTACCTGGGGTACAAGAATGCGGCTCAGTGAGACGCAACGACTGCTCGTCGGCAAAGCACAGCCGCTCGGCGACTTCGCGCGGCTCCTAAAGCAGCTGCGTGTTGATGGCCCGCTGCTGAGCGCATTGCTGTTGCTGTGTGGTGCAGGGCTGTTCGTTCTGTATAGCGCCGTCGGCGAGAGTTCGCGCATGCTGCTCAGCCAGGTGATACGCCTTGGCGTCGCGTTCGCAGCGATGTTCCTGCTAGCGCAGATGCCGATCGATTTCCTCAGGCGTTGGACGCCGTGGGCCTACATCGGCGGTATCGTCCTGCTGGTCCTCGTGCTCGTAACCGGAGACGTCGGTGGCGGCGCGCAGCGCTGGCTCGATGTCGGCATTCGCTTCCAGCCCTCGGAGATCATGAAGCTGGCCGTACCGATGATGTGCGCCTGGTATTTGCATGATCGGCCGATCCCTCCGCGTTTTAGCGCGCTCGGGTTGCTGGCCATCATCATCGCCGCACCCACGGTACTCATCGCGTCGCAACCGGACCTGGGTACCGCCCTCCTGACAGCGGCGGCCGGCATTATCGTCGTCATACTTGCGGGGTTGTCGATCAAGCTAATCCTGTCGCTCGCAGCGCTCTCGGTGCCCGGTGCAGTCGTCCTCTGGACGTACTTCATGCAGGACTACCAGAAGCAACGTGTGCTGACGTTGCTGAACCCTGACAGCGACCCGCTCGGCGCGGGCTACAACATCATCCAGTCGAAGATCGCGATCGGTTCGGGCGGCCTGTTCGGCAAAGGCTGGACCAACGGCTCGCAATCACAGCTGGAATTCCTGCCGGAGCGAAATACCGATTTCATCTTCGCCGTGCTCAGCGAGGAATTCGGTTTGCTCGGCGTACTGGTGCTACTGAGCATTTACATATTCATTGTCGGCCGCGGCCTGTATATCGCGGTCAATGCGCACAACACGTTCAACCGCTTGCTGGCCGGCTCGATCAGCCTGACATTTTTTGTTTACGTATTCGTCAATACCGCGATGGTCACAGGCCTCGTTCCCGTCGTTGGCATACCGCTGCCACTCGTCAGTTTCGGCGGCACCTCGATGGTGACGCTTATGGCCGGTTTCGGTATCCTGATGTCCATCCACTCCAACAGGAAACTACTCCCCCGCTGATGACTCATAAAACTCTGGCAGTCCTCACATTATTCCTTTTCACAACGAACATCGCCTCTGCACTTGACCTCAGCCGTCCCGACGTCGCTGAGTTCATCGACGAGATGGTGGCGGAGCATGATTACGATCGTGCGACGCTCGAAAAGTACCTGTCCGCCGCCGAAACCCGGCAGCCGATCATCGAGCTGATCTCGAAGCCGGCCGAGAAAACCCTGACATGGGGGCAGTATCGAAACCACTTCCTGACCAGCGAACGGATCAACGCCGGCGCAAAATTCTGGCGTGAACACGAAGCTATCCTGACGCGGATCAGCGGAGAGACCGGCGTGCCCGTCGAGATTCTCGTCGGCATCATCGGTGTCGAAACCTACTATGGCAGGATCACGGGCAAGCATCGTGTTCTGGATGCGCTGTCGACACTCGCGTTCGATTACCCGCCACGGTCGAAGTTCTTTCGCAAGGAACTGAGGGAATACCTGCTGCTGGTCAGGGAGGAAGGGCTCGACGCTCGTGAAGCGACGGGGTCCTATGCTGGCGCGATGGGCAGGCCGCAGTTCATGCCGTCGAGTTTCCGGGCCTACGCCGTCGATTCCACCGGTGACGGCAAGATCGATATCTGGAACAACTGGGCCGACGTGACGGGCAGCATCGCCAACTACTTCGTTCGCCACGGCTGGAGGACCGGCGAAGAAGTCGTCGCCAGCGCCACGTTGGGTCAGCAATGGCAGGGACCTGCCCCCGAACCCAAGAACACGCTGACACCCAGGGACACGGTCGGCTCACTCAGCCAGCGCGGCGTCATGTTTGCGACGGAGCTGGGCGTCGACAGCAAGGGCCAGCTGCTGGCCTATGAGGGCTCGGAAGGGCCGGAGTTCTGGATCGGCTTCCACAACTTCTTCGTGATCACGCGATACAACAGGAGCGTCATGTACGCGCTCGCCGTGCATCAGCTGGGCCAGGAGATCGCGGCGACCGTCAATCGCGATGCGATTTAGTCTCTTACTGCTGCTGTTGCTGGTGCTGACCGCCTGCGGCGGCAGGCCGGGCATTTTGCAGGACGGCCCGCCGTCCGGAAGCGTTGCGATTCCGGACCTGCCCGACGATCCGATTCCGCGGCCGGAACCGCGCAGCCGCTACGGAAACTCAGCTGAGTACGAAGTGCTCGGCAAGCGCTACCGGGTCATGGACTCCAGTCGCGGCTATCGGGAACGGGGCGTCGCGTCCTGGTACGGCACGAAATTCCACGGGCGCCTCACGTCGAATCGCGAAACCTACGACATGTATGCGATGACGGCGGCACACAAGACGCTGCCCTTGCCCACCTTTGTCCAGGTCCGCAACCTCGCCAACAACAAGTCAATCATCGTGCGCGTCAACGACCGCGGCCCCTTCGCCCACAACCGGATCATCGACCTGTCCTACGCGGCCGCGATCAAGCTGGATATGGTCGAAACGGGTACCGCGCTGGTCGAGGTTCGCGCCATCGACTTCGACGCGCCGTCGGGTGATCGGCCTACACAAGCCAGCTCCGAGCCGCCGCTCGACTACTCGGCCCCGGACAATCCGGGCCCGGTGTACGTCCAGGTCGGCGCTTTTGGCAGCCGAGACAATGCGGAGCGGCTCTACCAGCGACTCCAGCGCGCCAACATCGGCAACGTCCTGGTGGTGACCGATGCGCAGAGGGCGCTCTTTCGCGTCCGGATCGGACCGGTCAAAAGTGTCCACCAATTCGATATACTCAGCGAAGAACTTGAGGGTCTCGGTATCGAGACACGATACCTCGTCACTCCCGAGAGTTGACCCGGCGTCCAAGGCCCGTTCAGGTTCTTGGTCGCTACAACTACAGGTTTCCAGACTTCTTTTTCACACTTTCAAGGACATCATGAGAGTAAGTGCCTTACTTTGCGCGCTGTTGCTCGTTTCGAGCGCCTCCGTCGCCGACATTCGCCCCACCCCGGCTCCGCCCGTCATCGGTGCCACCAGCTACCTGCTGATCGATGCCGAGACCGGCTACGAACTCGCGTCACTGAAGCCGGATACGCCGGTGCCGCCTGCAAGCATCACCAAGCTGATGACCAGTTACGTCGTCTTCAAGTCGATCGACAGCGGACAGATCGGCCTCGATGACCAGGTCACGATCAGTGAGAAGGCGTGGCGCATGCCGGGCTCCAGGATGTTCATCGAGGTCGGTACTCGCGTGTCGGTCAAGGACCTGTTGTTCGGCGTCATTGTGAGTTCAGGAAACGACGCCAGCGTCGCGCTCGCGGAGTATGTCGCCGGTTCCGAGTCCGTGTTCGCGCAAATGATGAACCAGTACGCCGCGCAGCTCGGCATGACATCGTCAAACTTCATGAACGCCACCGGGCTGCCCGACGACAACCACTACATGACGGCCCGCGACATCGTCATTCTCGCCAGAGCCATCATTAGCGAGTTTCCTGAGTATTACGAGTGGTACTCGACAACGGAATTCGAGTGGAATGACATTCGCCAGCCAAACCGAAATCGCCTGCTGTACCGGGACGATTCGGTGGATGGCCTGAAGACGGGCCACACCGAAGCGGCGGGATACTGCCTCGTTTCGTCGGCGAAGCGTGATGGCATGCGCATCATTTCCGTCGTGGTCGGCACGTCGAGCGACAACGCAAGAATCAACGGCAGCCAGGCGCTTTTGAACTACGGTTTTCGCTTCTTCGAGACGCGCCTGTTGTTCAAGGCTGGCGAGGTCATCACGAATTCACGCATATGGAAGTCGGCGCAGGAAACCAGCAACCTCGGTGTCAGCGAAGACCTGTACGTCACGCTGCCGCGAGGCGCCTACGATGAGCTCGAATCCGTGCAGAACATCCCGGCACAGCTAACTGCCCCGGTTGCGCAAGGCCAGCCGCTCGGAGAGCTGGTGATAAGCCTGGGAGACGAACAGCTGGTCTCGGCGCCGCTGCGCGCATTGGAAGACAACCCGGAGGGGTCTTTCTGGCAGCGCAGCGTCGATTCGATCAAGCTGATGCTGGAATAACGAACGGAAAGGCAGGACCAATGACCGAAGAAACCATCATGGAGTTTCCTTGCGACTTCCCCATCAAGATTATGGGCGAGGACAACCCGGAATTCCGACAGACGGTCAGAGAGCTGGTGGAAAGACACACCGGCCCGCTAGCCGACAGCGCCATCCAGACGGCATTGAGCCGGACCGAGCGTTTCGTGTCACTGACGATCACGGTAAACGCGCAGAGCCGCGAGCAGCTCGACAGCATTTACCAGGACCTGACCGACCACGACGACGTAAAGATGGCGCTGTGAGCGAGGGTCTCTGCGTCCGGAACCTCGGGCGCCAGGAATATGAGCCCTTGTGGCGAGCGATGCAGTCCTTCACCAACACGCGTGATGACGAGCAGCAAGACGAAATCTGGTTCACCGAACATCCGCCCGTATTCACACTGGGCGTCAACGCGGATCGGAGCCACCTCCTCGCTCCGGGAAACATCCCCGTAGTGCAGATCGATCGGGGCGGACAAGTGACCTACCACGGACCCGGCCAGCTGATGATCTACCCGCTGATCTCGCTGAAGCGCGCATCGCTCGGCGTGCGTGATCTCGTAACGGCGCTGGAGCAGAGTGTCGTCGACATGCTCGATGGCTATGGCGTCAGCGCTGCAGCAAGATCCGATGCGCCGGGCGTCTACGTCGACGGCAGCAAGATTGCCAGCGTCGGGCTGCGTATCCGGCGCGGCTGCAGCTTCCACGGCATGGCGCTAAACGTCGACGTCAACAGGGAACACTTCGCGCGTATTAATCCCTGCGGCGTGCAGGACTTATCCGTCACGGATCTCAAAGAGCAGTGCAGGATCGAGACGCTTGAGGCGGCGAGAGCAGCGCTGTTGCCACATTTGCTCAGGCATTTGCATATGACGGAGCGCGAGCTGACGGAGTCGGATCAGCTCAACGGCTAGCCTCTCGCGCGTGCGCCTGTTCGAGGCGCTCCGGCGTTCCGACATCGGCCCAGTAACCCGTGTACAGACTGCCGGAGACCCGGCCTGCCTCGGCGGCCTCCCGAAGCAACGGTGCTACGGAGAATCGCCCCGGCGTGCAGGCATCGAAGAATCGAGGGTCGTAGATCGCCACGCCACTGAACGTATAACGCCTGTCGTCGTTCGTTACCCGCCCATCCTCAAGGCCGAAATCTCCCTCTGGCCGGTACTCCGGTGTCGGTACCAGCACCAGATGAACCTGCGATTCACCCAGTTCGGCATCAGCGGGTGGCAGGGGCATATCGGTGAGCACATCCGCGTTGACGACGAGAAAGGGACGATCGCCGAGGAATGGCAGCGCCCGGTGAATGCCGCCGCCCGTCTCGAGGATGTTGTCGCCTTCGTCGCTGTAGACGACGGTCTGGCCGTACCTGTCGCCCGAACCAACACGCTCCGGGATCTGCAAGCCCAACCAGCCGAGATTGATGACTACGGTGCCGCCCTTGGGCAACTTGTCCAGGTGTCGCTCGAGCAGCGATCGCCCGGCGACGTCGACCAGCGCCTTCGGCACGGTTTCGGTCAGCGGTCGAAGGCGCTCTCCCTTGCCAGCCGCAAGGAGCATGGTGATCAAGTCATGGACTCCAGCTTGGGAACGACCTGGCCTGAAACGAAACCGGCGATAAACTCGAGCTCCTCGTACTCGTCGGTCAGCTCCGTGATGTATGACAGCGTTCGAGGTATGTCCTTCATGTAACCGGGTTTTCCGTCACGCAGGTTCAGTCGCGCGAAGATGCCTGCCGCCTTCAGGTGTCGCTGCACGCCCATCAAGTCGAAATAACGCTGGAACTCGGGCCACTCCAAAGACAGTTCGTCCTGTGCATCGAAGAAGCGTCTTGCCTGGGACTCTATGAACGCGTAGGGCCACTTGATGTAGCAGTCCTTTAGCAGCGATACGAGATCGTAGGTCAGCGGCCCGTTCATCGCATCCTGGAAATCGAGGACGCCTGGATTACCGGTTTCCGCGATCATCAGGTTCCTCGAATGGAAGTCGCGATGAACGAATACGCGCGGTTGTGCCAACGCAGCATCTGTCAACAGCGAGACGGTTCGCTGCCACTCATGTTCCTCGTCCTCGGAGAATTCCAGGCCCAGGTACTTCTCGCACAGCCAGTCGTGAAACAAAGACATTTCGAACGACAACAGTTCCTCGTCGTAAGGCGGCAACCCCTCCCGATACGGGTGGCCTCGTGCGCCGATGACAACGAGCGCGTCGATCGCGTCACTGTAGAGTCGATCCCTCTCCGCCGGCAGGTGATCGAGGTACTGATCGGCGCCGAGGTCAGACAGCAGCAGGAAACCGCGCTCGAGATCCGCCTCAAGGACTCGCGGCGCGTTCAATCCCATCTTCTCGAGGTAACTTGCTACCTGCACAAAGGGACGACAATCTTCGGCCGGCGGCGGAGCGTCCATCGCGATCAGCGATTCGCTGCCATGGCTCAAGCGAAAATAACGCCGGAAACTCGCATCCTCCGACGCGGGCTTCAGGTCGCTGGTATCGGCAAAGTTCTGCAGCCAGTTCCCGAGCTCTTCCAAGCGTTGATCGTCTGCACTAATCGTACTACTCCGCTGTTCACGCCAGGCGCCAAAACACTGGGAAGGTAGCATACCGAACTGTTAACATCTCGACGCCTCTTAAACGGATGTTCCTTGCCTCTCGTGCCCTCCAGATTCCTGATTTCGCTGACTTGCCTCGCCCTTTCGACAGCGGCTCAGGCGCAGGAGCCACTGGCATGCGACACGGGCCTCGGCGTTCGTATCGATGCCGATGCGCCCGAGGCCATCGACTTTTCCGATCCCGACACGATTTTCTTCGAGACCGGGCGCTTCGAAGCCAGCCTTTCGAAGCCGCGCCAGGCCGACCTCGACGGCGGCATCGTGCTGCGTCGCGGGAACAAACTGGCCGGCGCCGAGTCGGCACAATTGCGCGAGAGCGACCGTGCGATCTTTCTCGAGGGAGACGTCCGATTCCAGGACCCGTCGACCGAGATCCGCAGCGACTCCGCCGAATTCGCGTACGACTCCGGAATTATCGACTTCGCGGGCGCGGAGTTCTCGATCGGCAGCGGCAACGGCCGCGGTGCGGCCGATCGCTTGACCATCACCAATGACGGTGTGCTGCAGCTCGGCGGCGTCGAGTACACAACCTGCCCGCCAGGCTCCGAAGACTGGTTGCTCAAAGCGAAGGACATTCGGCTGGACACCGGCGAAGGTGTCGGCACCGCGAAGGGAGTGAAGCTGAGATTTAAAGGGGTGCAGCTGCTCTACGCGCCCTACCTGTCTTTCCCGATTGGCGACGCGCGCAAGTCCGGGCTACTCGCGCCCGAAATAGGAAGCGCTGGCCGCAGCGGCCGGGAAATCCGGATACCCTACTACTGGAACTTGGCGCCCAATTATGATGCCACGCTGACCGGTCGCATTCTGACCGACCGAGGTTTCCAGGGTCAGGTCGGCTTTCGCTACCTGACCAGGCAGCATTCGGGCACCGTCGATACCCAGTTGCTGCCAAACGACGACCTGACCAACGAATCACGTTATCTGCTCGATTTCGACCACCGGTCGCTTCTGCCGAATGGATGGCGTACGACGGTCGACATCCGTGACGTCTCCGATAGCCAGTACTTCGAGGACCTTGGCGGCAGCCTCAGTGTTTCGAGCCTGACGCATCTGAATCGAAGCGTCGAGATCGACTACTTCGGCGAAACCTGGTCCTTCCTCGGACGTATCCAGGACTTCCAGACGCTCGATGAAGCAATCAGTGACCTCAACGAGCCGTACCGACGGCTCCCGCAACTCGTCGCCAGGGCGAATTGGCCTCAGCACGTCATCGGCCTGGATTTGGGCGTCGACAGTGAACTGGTGAATTTCGACCGCGACGTCGGCACGACGGGCTGGCGCGTCAACCTGCGCCCGAACCTTGGCCGTCGCTTCGGCGGTCCGGGCTGGTTCGTCGAGCCCGGCGTCACGCTGGACTACACGCGCTATGAGCTCAGCGATACCGGCGGCGACGACAGCCCGAGCAGAACGCTGCCGATCGCGAGCTTCGATGCCGGCCTGATTCTCGAGCGCCAGATAGACCGGGGCAACTCGCCGGGGCTGTTGCAGACGCTGGAGCCGCGCATTCTATACGTGCATATCCCGCATCGTGAGCAAGCCGCATTGCCGGTCTTCGATACGATCCAGCCGGACCTGAACCTCGTGCAGCTGTTCCGACGCAATCGTCTCCTCGGCGTCGATCGCTACGTCGATACGGATCAGGTCAGCGTCGGCGTGACCTCGCGCATCCTGGATATCTCGACCGGGCGCGAACTGGTGTCAGCCACCGTCGGCCAGGCTCGCTACCTGAGCGAGAGCGGCGTCGCTCTGCCCGGAGAGGCGTTGACGACCAGCCAGTCGTCCGACTACATCGCCGAGGTCGGCTTCCTGCTGTACGACAACATCAACTTCAATTTCGGACACCAGTGGGGCACCGGCGAAACCGGTACGACCCAGTCCGAGGCCAGGCTCCAGTACCGGCCGGCATCGAATAAGGTACTCAATCTCGCCTATCGATTCCGTCGCGACTCCCTGGAACAGGGCGATCTGTCATGGTCCTGGCCGGTCAGCCGCCGCTGGAACTTCGTCGGCCGCTATAACTACTCATTTCGCGATGACGAAGTCCTCGAGCAGTTTTTCGGCCTGGAGTACGAGAGCTGCTGCTGGGGCCTGAGACTGGTCTCGAGGCGACATATTTCAACGCGAGACGGAACTCGCGATTCGTCCTTCGGTCTGCAACTGGTACTGAAGGGTTTGAGCAGCGTTGGCAGCCAGTCCGACAAACTGCTTGAACGTGGTATTCTTGGCTATTCAGCTCGACTCCGGTAGTAAATAAGTGTTTAGATTCAGATACCTATGCGCCATTGGCGCGTTGTGTTCCGCGCCACTGTGCGCCGCCGAAGAACTCTCCGACACCGGTGAGTTTCTCGATGGCGTCGCAGCAATCGTTAATGACGGCGTCGTCCTAAAGAGCAAACTCAGGACGCAGATCGCGAATATCATTTTGCAGGCCGAATCTCAGCCCGAGCCGATCCCGTTGCCCCCGGCTGATGTACTGCGCGAACAGGTGCTCGAGCGGCTCATCGTCAACGAAGTACAGATGCAGCGTGCCGGACGCATCGGCTTGCAGATCTCTGACCAGATGGTGAACGAGGCTATTGCGAGAATCGGCGCACAACAGCAGCCGCCGGTACCCTTCGAGCAGATGCCGCAGATTCTCGCGGCCGACGGAATCTCCTGGGCGCAATTTCGCGAGGATATTCGCGAGGAACTAACGCTCGAACAATTGCGCCGCATCGACGTCGGCCAGCGGATCAACGTCGCGCCGCGCGAGATACAGCAGTGCATTCTCGACCTCGAGTCAAACGTCGTCGCGAACTCCGCTTACAACCTGTCGCACATTGTCGTATCGCTACCCGAATCTGCGACGGCCGAACAGACGGCAGAACTGGAAACGACGATGCAGGAGATTTACGCGCGCATCCAGGACGGCGCGGACTTCCGCCAGCTGGCGATTCGCTACTCGGAGGGCCAGACGGCGCTGGAGGGCGGCTCGCTCGGATGGCTGGAAGGCGAGCAGGTTCCATCGTTGTTCACTGACGTACTGGTGTCCATGGGCGAAGGCGACGTGTCGGAGCCGTTTCGCTGGTCCAACAGTTTCCACATCGTCAAAGTCAACGAGCTGAGGAGCGCCGTGCAGCGCAGCCAGATCGACCAGGTTCGCGTCCGTCACATCCTGGTCCGACCGAATGAGATTATCGACGACGCGACGGCTCGCCAGAAACTGAACGATGCTGTCGAGCGCATCAAGAACGGCGAAGACTTCGGCGAGGTCGCGAAGCTCGTTTCCGACGATCCCGGCAGCGCGAACGAGGGCGGCGACCTGGGCTGGGCCGGACCGGGAACATTCGTCGGTGAATTCCAGGCAACCGTTGAGTCACTCGAGATTGGCGAGATGAGTGAAGCCTTCCAGTCGCCGTTCGGCTGGCACGTTGCAGAGGTGCTCGACCGTCGCGTGTATGACAACACCGAGGAACTCAAAGAGCGCAACTGCGACCTGAGGATTCGCAACAGCAAGATGCAGGATGAGACGCAGCTGTGGATACGACGGCTACGAGATGAGGCGTTTGTCGACAAACGCATCTAGCAGCGCGTTGAAAAAGCCTCAGCCGGTACCATCCGGCGTTGGCTTCCAATTCAGAATGCTCATGGGCTCGCGTATAAACCGCGTTCCTTCACGGAAAACCGCGTTGTCTCGCGCTCGCCTGAGACTCTCTCGACGCGCTGTTCGTAGGCGGTGCTCGCATGGCGGTTGATCGCCCGATTCTACTGACGGCAGGAGAGCCTGCCGGGATTGGACCGGAGCTTTGCGTTCAGATCGCAGCCGAGGGACTGCAGCACGACTGTGTCGTCATTGGCGATCCCGATGTATTGGCACAGCGCGCGGCTGTGATTGGATCGCCGGTAGCGATCAGGAGCGTCTCGGCCGAGGATACCGGTGCCCCGGTGGACGGTGAGCTGCGGGTCATCCCGTTCCGCTTTCCCGAAAAACCCGTCTGCGGCGAACTCAACACCGAGAACGCATCGACTCTTCTCGCAGGTCTGCGCTTCGCAGCGGAAGCTTGTCTGCGCGGGGAGTTTCGGGCGCTCGTCACGGCACCGCTACAGAAGAGCATCATCAACGACGCCGGCATTCCGTTCAGCGGCCACACCGAGTTCCTGGCCGAGGTGACCGGCGCCGACAAGCCGGTCATGCTGCTGGTCGCAGACGAACTCCGAGTCGCCCTGGCCACGACGCACCTGCCATTGCGCGACGTCCCGGATGCGATCACGGCGTCGCTGCTTCGATGTGTATTGTCAGTACTGCACGCGGACCTCAAGCGACGCTTTCGGCTGGATGACCCGGTAATCGCTGTCTGCGGGCTCAACCCGCACGCCGGCGAAGGCGGCCACTTAGGCACAGAGGAGCAGGACGTCATCACACCGGTACTCGATGAATTACGCGAGTCCGGCATGCGCCTTCGCGGCCCTATGCCGGCGGACACGCTCTTCACGCCGGCCGGCGGACAGAAGGATGCCGTACTCGCGATGTATCACGACCAGGGCCTGCCGGTATTGAAGTACGCGGGCTTCGGCAATGCGGTCAACGTCACACTGGGTTTACCGATCATTCGTACGTCGGTCGATCACGGGACAGCTCTGGACATCGCCGGCAAGGGCGAGGCTGACCCGGGCAGTCTCAGGACAGCGCTAGACCTCGCGGCCTCCTTGTCATGAACAAGCACAGGGCGCGCAAGCGCTTCGGTCAGCATTTCCTGACGGATCCGGGTGTCATTCACGCGATCGTCGAGGCGATCAGGCCTCAGCCGTCAGACACCATAGTCGAGATCGGCCCTGGCCCCGGTGCCATCACTCGCCCGCTGTCCCGTCGCGCGGGTCATCTTCATCTCATCGAACTCGACCGGGACCTCGTCTCGGCACTGAGGCAGGAATTCGCCGGGCAGGACAATGTCACGGTGCACGAGGGCGACGCCTTGAGCTTCGATTTCCGGGCCCTCGGCGACGATCTCAGGGTCGTCGGCAACCTCCCCTACAACATATCGACGCCTTTGCTTTTTGCGCTGCTGTCGCAGCGCGACGTCATTCGGGACATGCATTTCATGTTGCAGAAAGAAGTCGTGGACCGGCTGGCGGCGCAGCCTGGCAGCAAAGCCTACGGGCGGCTCGGCGTAATGTTGAGCTGCCACCAGTATATCGAGCCACTTTTCGATGTCCCCCCGGAGAGTTTCGACCCGCCGCCCGCTGTCATGTCCGCGGTCGTCAGGTTGACACCGAAGCCGGACGACGCGTGTGTCATTCTCGATGAGGACCACATGAGCCGGCTCGTTGCTGCAGCTTTCGGGCAGCGGCGCAAGACGTTGAGGAATTCCCTGAGCGAGTTCGCGAGTGCTGAGGAACTCTCAGCAGCGGGCATCGACCCGGGACTCCGAGCCGAGCAGCTTGACGTTGACGCATTTGTTTCGTTGAGTAACGCACTGCTTTCCAAGTCAGCCTGAACGGATAAAATGCAGCCTATGAACAGCCAAGCTATCGAAAGCGAGATCGGAATCAAGGTCGACACGGCCTACGTGGATGAACAGTCACGGCCTGACGACGACCGTTACGTGTTCGCGTACACGATCACGATCCGCAACAACGGCGAACACGCCGCCACGCTGCGCAGCCGGCACTGGATCATCACCGACGCGAACGGCAAGGTGCAGGAGGTACACGGCGACGGTGTCGTTGGGGAACAGCCGTTCCTTAAGCCCGGCGAGGAGTTTCGATACTCCAGCGGTGCGATCCTGGAAACCCCGGTGGGTGCCATGCAGGGCATGTATACAATGGAGGCGGAAGACGGTGGCAACTTCGATGCGCCCATCGCCCCGTTCACGCTCGCTGTACCGGGCCTGCTGCAGTAGCACACCGTGGCTGTTTACGCGATCGGCGACGTCCAGGGGTGCTACGACCCCCTCGTTAACCTGCTTGACGCTGTTGACTTCGATCCGGCCAGGGACACGCTCTGGTTCGCCGGCGACCTCGTCAACCGGGGCCCCAAGTCTCTGAAGACCCTGCGCTTCGTCAAGTCGCTGGGCAATTCCGCGATCACGGTGCTTGGCAATCACGACCTCCACCTTCTCGCGCTGACCCAGGGCATCATTCCGAACTCACGTCGATTCACGTCGCTCGCCAAGACGCTGAAGGCGCCCGACCTCGACGAGTTGGTCGACTGGTTGCGTTCTCGCCCGCTCGCCCACTATGACGAGGACCTCGACACGTTGCTGGTACATGCGGGCACGCTGCCGACGTGGACGGTAAAGAAGACGCTGAAACGCGCCGCTGAGGTGGAGAAACGACTGCAGGCGCCCGACTTCGATCGCTTGCTGTACAAGATGTACGGAAATCGCCCGGCGCAGTGGTCTGGCAAACTGCGCGGCTACAATCGCCTGCGGTTCATTATCAACACGCTGACTCGCATGCGTATGCTGACGATGGATGGCCGCCTTAGAATGGCCTTCTCCGGCGCGCCGTGGAAAACGCGTGGCAAGCTGAAACCCTGGTACGACTTCGAAGACAACGCCTGGGGTGACACGCGGATCGTTTTCGGGCATTGGTCGCAGCTCGGACTGATCGTTCTGCCTAATCTCGTTTCACTCGACACCGGATGTGTATGGGGACGCCAGTTGACGGCCGTCCGACTCGACAAGCCAGCTGTCTACCAGGTACCGGGGCAAAAATGAAAAGCCTGAGCGCGTTCAATTTCAGGAAGTGGATCGATGACCATCGCGACCAGCTCAAGCCACCCGTGTGCAACCAGCAGGTGTTTGAAGAGGACGACTTCATCGTCATGGTCGTGGGCGGGCCCAATTCGCGCGACGACTATCACATCGACGAGGGCCCGGAGTTCTTCTACCAGCTCGAAGGCGACATGCTGCTTCGCACGATTCAGGACGGTGCACGCGTCGACATACCGATTCGCGAGGGTGACATCCTGCTGTTGCCGCCAAATGTGCCTCACTCGCCGCAACGCTTCGCAGACACGATCGGCCTGGTCATGGAACGTAAACGCCTCGAGCACGAACTGGACGGATTTCAATGGTACTGTGACAGCTGCGATGCGTTGCTGTACGAAGAGTTCGTCCACGTAAGCGACATCGTGAAGCAGCTGCCGCCGATATTCGATCGTTTCTACGCATCGGTAGAGAACCGAACCTGCAAACACTGCGGCGCGATTAAGGACCCGAGAGACTGACGCGATGACCGAAGCTTTCCAGGACAGCCTTGCCTTCGCGGAGCGTCTTGACGCGGCCGACCCCGTGTCGGAATTCAGGCAGCGATTCAATTTTCCGTCCTGGCGCAGGAACTTCAGCCCGGTCTACCTGTGCGGTAACTCGCTCGGCCTGCAGTCGGACCTTGCCCGGCAGTATGTCGAGCAGGAGCTGGACAACTGGGCAGATTTCGCCGTCGACGGCCACTTCCATTCCGAGCGGCCGTGGATGTCGTATCACCGCCAGGCGGCTCGCGGGTTCGCGGAATTGACCGGCGCGAAGACATCGGAAGTCATTGCGATGAACACGTTGACGGTCAATCTGCATCTGATGATGGCCGGCTTCTACCGTCCGACCCGGGACCGCTATCGTATCGTCGTCGAGGAAAAGGCTTTTCCGTCCGATCGTTACGCGGCAGCGTCGCAGGTCCGCCTCGCAGGCTTCGACCCGGACGACGGCGTTCTCGAGTGGCGTGCACGTGGCCTGGACGGCGAGCTTTTTATCGAGGACCTCGAGAGTCTGCTCAAGGAACATGGTCACGGCATTGCGTTGCTGCTGCTGCCCGGCGTCCAGTACTACACAGGGCAGGTCCTCGACATGGGGGCGATCTGCGAGCTTGGACGCATGCACGGGGTTGCCGTCGGGCTGGATCTGGCGCATGCCATTGGCAACGTCGATTTGAACCTGCACGACTGGTCACCCGACTTCGCCTGCTGGTGCACCTACAAGTACCTGAACGCCGGGCCAGGCGCGATTGCCGGGGCGTTCGTTCCGGAGCGTCATTCTTCCTCCGACCAGGCGCTGCACGGTTGGTGGGGCAACGCCGAGAAGACGCGATTCAGGATGGCGCCCGAATTTGACCCGGCCGAGGGGGCAGAACTCTGGCAGATGAGTAACCCTCCCATACTGTCGCTCGCGCCGGTTATTGCTTCGCTGGAGTTATTCCTGGAGGCCGGTTTCGACAGGTTGAGGGAAAAGTCGGTGCAACTCACGGCGTATCTCGAATGGCTGATCCGGACGAAATTCTCAGGCCAGATCGTCTCGATTACGCCGGCAGATTCGCGGGGCTGCCAGTCGTCGCTGAAAGTCATCGACCCGGCGCTCGATGCACGTGCCGTATTCGATCGGTTGTGCGAGATGAACGTGACCGGCGACTGGCGCGAACCCGACGTCATACGCGTGGCACCCGCGCCGCTGTACAACAGTTTCACTGACGTCTATGAATTCGCCAGCCGCCTCGAGCAGGTACTTGGCGAGATGAGCGAGGCGGCTTGACCCGTCTCAGCGCAAGCGGGCGCGGTTCCGTCAACGTGATCGGAGCCGGCCAGTGCGGGACGCTGTTGTCCATAATGCTGGCGCGACAGGGTTTCAGCGTCGACCTCTATGAACGCTATGAAGATCCCCGTGTCTATGACGCAGAAGCAGGACGGTCCATTAACCTTGCACTCGCTGCCCGAGGCATCAACGCGCTGAAGCAGGCAGGCATCTTTGAGCTTGTCGAACCGTTACTGGTGCCGATGCGTGGCCGGGTCGTTCACCAGCTGGACGGATCGACCGAGTTCCTGGCATACGGTCAGGCCGAACACGAACAGATTTACTCGGTCACGCGACTCGGCCTGAACAAGGTGCTGCTCGACTGCGCCGAGAGCATTGACGCGATTCGCATGCATTTCAAACAGGCTGCGATCGGGTACGACGCACCGGATCGCACGGTGCATATGCAGAACCTCGACGATGACTCGCTGTACCAGGTCGAGGCCACGCCGCTGTTCGCTGCCGACGGTGCGGGGTCGATCATCCGCCGTTCTTTCGACGGCTCCGATACCTTCGGCGGCATCGAAACGCTGCTCAGGCACGGCTACAAGGAACTCTGGATTCCCCCGGCGCCGGACGGCTCGTTCCAGATGCGTTCGGACGCGCTCCATATCTGGCCGCGTGGCGGTTTCATGCTTATCGCATTGCCAAACCCGGGCGGCGATTTCACGCTGACCTTATTCCTCGCGAACGAGGGGGCACAGAGCTTCGCGTCTCTCGACACTGCGGACGCAATTCATCGTTTCTTCGACGAACACTTCCCTGACGCCGCGGAACTGATCCCGTCCCTGCCACAGATACTGATGAATAACCCACTCGGTGTCCTCGGTACGATCCGCTGCCGCCACTGGCATGACCAGGGCAATGTGCTGCTGATCGGTGACTCGGCACATGCCATCGTGCCCTTCCACGGCCAGGGTATGAACCTGGCGTTCGAGGATGTCGTACTGCTGGAACAGATCATCAGTCGTCACGGCGACGACTGGCCCAACGTGTTTGCCCGCTTCGAGTCTGAACAGCTTGCCAATGCCAATGCGATCGCCGACATGGCGCTCGACAACTACATCGAGATGCGCGACACGGTCCGCGATCCGAAATTCGCGTTGCGTAAGGAACTGGCGTTCCTGCTGGAACAGCGCCTGCCGGACGTCTTCATCCCGCGCTATTCAATGGTTATGTTTCACGCCGACATTACCTACCTGATGGCGCAGCAACGGGGTGAGATTCAGCGAGCGCTGCTGGAGGAATTCACGGCAGACGCGGATTCGATAGAGGGTGTCGACGTGGACGCAGCCGAGCAGGCGGCGCGCGATCGGTTAGAGCCCATCGACGATATCAGGGTCAATCGCAGCAGCGGCGTGTCCGCCGCCTGAAACAGACACAGCTAGGTCTGTTCGCGCGGGCGGCGCTCGTAGGTCAGGAATTCGAACGCATGCGCATGGCGCTCATCCGCCGGATGATGCGTTGAATCGACCTGGTTCCACCGATCGCTGTCAGGTGACTCGAAGAATACGTCACCGTCGATGTCCGTATGCACCCGCGTCAGGTAGATGCGGTCGGCGCTGTCCGCGAACGCCTCGTAGATCGTGCCGCCACCGATCACCATAACCTCGCTCGCGTCACCGGCGAGCCTGAGCGCGTCCCCGGGCGAAGCTGCAACATCGCAACCCGGTGCATCGAACGCGGGGTCGCGAGTAATGACGATGTTGCGTCGGTTCGGCAGTGGCCGGCCGATAGACTGATAGGTCTTGCGGCCCATGATCACGGGCTTACCCGTAGTGAGCTCCTTGAAATAGCGAAGGTCGTCGGGCAATCGCCACGGCAGATCGCCATCGACACCGATGACACCGTTCTTTGACGCGGCGACGACGATACTGATCATTCCCAATGCCCTGTTCCGCCGGCTGCGGGACTCGCGCTCAGACGGCGACCTTGCCGGCGATGTGCGGATGCGACTCGTAATTGAGGATTTCGAAGTCGTCGTATCGGTAGTCGAAGATACTCGGCGGGCGGCGGTTGATCGCCAGTGTCGGCAACGGCAGCGGTTCCCGCTTGAGCTGCTCGTCCGCCTGCTCGAGGTGATTCAGGTACAGGTGGCAGTCGCCGCCGGTCCAGATGAAGTCGCCTACGTTGAGGTCGGCCTGCTGGGCCAGCATGTGTGTCAGCAGCGCGTAGGAAGCGATGTTGAACGGCACGCCCAGGAAGATGTCGCAGCTGCGCTGGTACAACTGACAGGACAGCTTGCCGTCGGCGACGTAAAACTGGAACAGGCAATGGCAAGGCGGCAGCGCCATGTTGTCAACGTCGGCGACGTTCCAGGCCGACACGATGATGCGCCTGGAATCGGGCGTTTCCTTCAATTGCCGGACCACCTCGGAAATCTGGTCGATGCTGCGCCCGTCTGGCGTCCCCCAGCTCCGCCATTGCACGCCGTACACGGGCCCGAGGTCGCCGTTCTCGTCGGCCCACTCGTCCCAGATTCGTACGCCGTTGTCTTTGAGATAGGCAATATTCTGGTCGCCGCTCAGGAACCAGAGCAGTTCGTGGATGATTGATCGTGTGTGCAGCTTCTTGGTCGTAACCATCGGAAAACCCTCGGACAGGTCGAAGCGCATCTGGTGGCCGAATATGCTGAGGGTACCGGTGCCCGTCCGGTCTTCTTTTTTTGCGCCGGTGTCCCGGACGTGGCGCATCAGGTCGAGGTATTGCTGCATTTCAGGCCTTGGCCTCCGTTGTGTTCGAGCGGTAGGCCAGGTAGATCAGCGTCCCGCCCACGATAATCATCGGTGTTGTCAGTACCTGCCCCATGGTCAGCCAGTCGAAGGCGAGGTAGCCGTTGTTCGGCAGGTGCGTGTCCGGCATCCGGAAGAACTCAACGATGAACCGGAACACGCCGTAGAGGAGCAGGAACAGGCCGGATACGGCCCGGTAGGGTCGCGGCTTCGCCGAGAACCACCACAGGATCGCAAACAGGACGAAACCCTCCAGCAGCGACTCGTACAGCATGGATGGATGCAGCGGCGGCGTCAGCTCGGCGTCGGGCGCGAGCCCCAGTTTTCGCTGGCAGAGGTCGAAGCGATTGACGATGCCGTCGCAACGCACCTGCATGGCCCACGGCAGGTTGCCAGCCGGCCCGCCCCACAACTCGCCGTTGATGAAGTTGCCTATGCGACCGAAACCGAGACCGAGCGGAACCAGCGGTGCGACGAAGTCGGTGACGGCCCACATCGGCTTTTGCAACCGGCTGCGTCCGAACCACCACATCGCCAGCATGACGCCGATCAGCCCGCCATGGAACGACATACCGCCTTCCCAGATCCTGATCAGGTACCAGGGGTCGTCGGCGAGTTGCGTCCAGCCGTAGAAAAACATGTAGCCGAGTCGGCCGCCTGCGATCACGCCGACCATGCCGTAGAAGATCAGGTCATCGACCTGCACAGGACTGATGATAGAGGCCGGACGCTGGCAGCGTCGCCTTGCGAGCCACCAGGCGAACACGAAGCCGATGACGTAGGTCAGTCCATACCAGCGTACCTTGGCAGGACCGATCGAGAAGATGACCGGGTCGAAGTCCGGGAAAATGAGCATGGACGAAAGCTAGAATCTGGAAGCGCGTAGTCTACCATCGCACTGCGCTATAGTGGCCACCCGAAACAGCCCGACCATCGGGACTCCAGACCAGGAAAACCAGAATGCCCAACCGTCTTGCCACAGAGACCAGCCCCTACCTGAAGCAACATGCCGATAATCCCGTCGATTGGTACCCATGGGGCGACGAGGCATTTGAGCTCGCGAGACAAGAAGGCAAACCGGTGCTGCTGTCGGTCGGCTACTCGGCCTGTCACTGGTGTCACGTCATGGCGCACGAGTCATTCGAGGATGACGGCATCGCCCAGCTGATGAACGAACTGTACGTCAACGTAAAGGTCGATCGGGAAGAACGGCCGGACGTGGACAAGATTTACCAGACGGCGCACCAGCTGATTACCCAGCGACCGGGAGGCTGGCCCTTGACGATGTTTCTGACGGCGGAGGACCGGCGACCCTTCTTTGGCGGAACTTACTTCCCGAAGGACGCACGCTACGGCATGCCCGCTTTCGGTGAACTTCTGCAGAACGTTGCCCGCTACCACGATGAACAACGCGAAGAGATCGATAACCAGGGCGCTCGACTGCTCGAAGTCTTCGACAAACTCGAACCGCCGGTCGCGCCGGTTGGCTTCGAGTTGAATCGGGAGCCGGTCGACGGACTGGTCCGGGCGCTCGCACAGAATTTCGATCGCGACTACGGTGGCATGGGTAGCGCGCCCAAGTTTCCTCACCCGGCAACCCTGTCCGGCTTGCTGAGGCGCTGGCGAGCGACCGCAAATGACGCCGAACCCGACCTGGACGCGCTGTTCATGGCGACGCTGACAATGTCCCGCATGGCGGACGGTGGCCTGTTCGATCACCTGGGCGGCGGATTCTGCCGATATTCGGTGGACCGCTACTGGCAGATTCCTCACTTCGAGAAAATGCTGTACGACAATGGACCGCTGCTCGCTGCTTATGTGGAGGCCTATCTCGCCACGGGTGAGATTCACTTCGGTGAGATTGCCGGACAGGTGGCGGACTGGATGTTGACGGACATGCTGGCGCCCAACGGCGGTTTCTATTCGACACGGGACGCGGATTCCGAGGGCGAAGAAGGCCGCTACTACGTATGGACGCCGGAGTCGGTGCGTGAACTGCTGGAGGACAGAGACTACGAACTCTTCGCGGCGAGGTTTGGCCTCGAGGAGCCCGCCAATTTCGAGGGTCAGTGGCACCTCAGTGTCCGCCGAGACATCAAGACGCTTGCAAAGGACTTTGGGCTGACGCGAAGCGCCGTTTCGGAGAGCCTCGATCGATCCCGCGAGGCCCTGCTCGCCGAGAGAGAGAAACGTGTTGCGCCCGGCAGGGACGAGAAGCAACTGACCAGCTGGAACGCACTCGCCATTCGGGGCCTTGCGATTGCGGGCCGCGCGCTCAATCGCCCGGACCTGGTCGATGCCGCCAACGATGCCGTTGAATTCATCCGCGACGCGCTCTACGTCGACGGTCGACTGCTGGCGAGTTACAAGGACGGTCGCGCGCGCTTCGATGCCTACCTGGACGACTACGCCTTCCTGGCCGACGCGGTGCTTGAATTGCTCCAGGCGCGCTGGTCGACATCCAACCTGGCATTCGCGATCGCGCTCGCCGATACCTTGCTGGAACAATTCGAAGACCGGGACCGTGGCGGCTTCTACTTCACGGCCGACGATCACGAGACCCTGATTCACCGGACGCGGCCGATGGCCGACGAAGCGCTGCCATCCGGCAACGGCATCGCCATCTTCGCGCTGCAGCGGTTGGGTTTCCTGCTTGGAGAGACCCGTTACCTGGACGCCGCGGAGCGCGGCCTGAAGGCCGCCTGGTCCGCGCTGTCGGACTATCCGCACGGACACGTGACATTGCTCAATGCGCTGGACGAGTACACGCAACACCCCGAGGTCATCGTCATCCGGGGCGATAAGGACGAAGCGGAACGCTGGAGCGAATCGGCGTCGCGACTGTATGCCCCGGCACGTTTGGTCTACGCGATACCGTCAGGTGAACAGGGGCTGCCAGGCGCACTGAATGACCGTGCCGCACGCGACGGTGAAACACTGGCTTACCGCTGTGTCGGAACGCACTGCGAGCTGCCGGTCTCTACCTGGGAGGCGCTGGCCGCAGCGATCAGCGGCAGCTAGCGCACCTATCCGACGTTCCTGCCGCGTCGCTTAGCCGCTCTTTTTCAACAATTCGATCAGCGCATCCTTGTCGGCGTCCGACATGTTGGCGTTGTGTTTCAGAAGGAAGCGGGGACTGAACAACAGGAAATAGGCACGCCGTTTCTTTTTCGACCCTGCGTCCAGCAGTGCGCGGATAATAGCGGGGTTCTCGCTACGATCGGCGGCCGTATGGATCGGCAACCAGCCGAACCGGTCCGCCTTGTTGACGTCTGCACCTGCTTTGATCAACGTGATCAGCACATCGACGCTGGCGTTCTCGGCCGCTGCCCAGTGCAGCGGCGTATCGCCGGACCGGTCCTTCGCATCGACCTCGGCGCCGGCCGCAAGCAATCGGGCGACGATGGCCGGATCAGAGCAGAACCGGGCCGCGGAATGCAGCGGCGTCCAACCTCGGCGATCCGTCACGGAGACGTCAACGCCCGTTGCGATGAATTCGTCTAACCTGTCTACCGTGAGTCCCTGCCACCACTCGCGCCGCGCTGTCCGGTCTTTATCCGTCTGAACACGGGCCCATTCAGACTCAAGTTCGAGGGCTGAATCAGACCCTTGAGCCGACACCCCGCCGGGAAGGATAAGCAGTGCAAGCAGGAGGGCCATCAGGCCTCGATGTCCCGTGTGGAATTGCAGGCTCATGACCACGCTCCGGCAAGAAAATCCGGTGACCAAAGTATAGACGACGAACCTGCGATGGCAGCCCCGGCGGACGGAAACCGCGGCGGCTGCGACGGTGTCAGCTACCGATATCGCTACGCTGCCAGCCCTGCTCCGTGCGTCGGATTTCGTATGCCGGCCAGTACTGGTTGTCGAGCCTCAGCGTGATGACGTCCACCGAGCCATTCCACGACACGGTCTTGATGCGAATCGATTCCTGATCGCCCTTCTCCGATACGATGTCGACGAAGGCTTCGAGATCCGGGATCGGGGTCTCGTCGATCTCGACGACTCGTCGGCCAGCCCACAGACCGTAGCGCGTCGCCGGCGAACCGTAGCTAAAGAATGCAACGTAAACGCCGTAGGGCACGACGCCGCGCTGCGCCGCCATCGCACGATGCGGATTCTGCAGCAGTGCACCAGCCCATGACACGGCATGATCGATGCCGTCACCGCTGAGCGCCGCGGTATGAATCTCTATGTCCTGCGCGCTGCCGCCGCGCCAGATGGTCACGTTGACGGACGGCTTTTGCACTGCGGTCTCGAGCTCGCGATAAGACGTCACGACCTTGCCGTCGACGGCCAGCAGCATGTCACCGTTCTTCAGCAGTCGCGCCGCATCGCTACCTGCGACGATTCGGGAAATCGACAGTGCGCGGCGTTTGACCGGATTGGCATCCTCCAGGCGCTGCAGCCACTCCTCGTCGATACCCATATTCCGTGCAGCGAACAGCGGCGCGTAGACGAATTCCGCTTCCAGGGAATAGAACGGCTCGCCGCTCTGCGCCTTGTCGACAAATTCCATGACGAGGTCTGAGCCGACACCTCGGTTGAACTGGCCCGAGTCCGCGCCTCCCGATGCGACAAAACTCGACCAGACCGCGAGCACGCGACCGCGCTTGTCCACCATGACGCCGTCGAAATCATTCGGCGGATTTACCAGCCCGATGCCTTCGATATTCGAATCGCGGAAACGCAGCGTTCTCGACAGCGGCAGCACCATCGCATCGATCGATGCCACCTTGCTTTCCTGGTAAACCAGCTGGTGGTCCGGCTTCTTGCCGACGACCAGCAGATCATCACCGCTCTTCAGCGGTGTCGGGTTGAATTTGGCGGCCTGTACCGGCGTGTCACCGATGCTGGCCGGATCGTAGGACACGATGGCGAGATTGTGCAGCGGATGCAGCTGTTCGACCTTGCCCCGGACTTCCAGCGAGCCGGCGAATGTCACGGTAACGTCACCAATTGCAATCGGCACGGTGTTGCGGTCTACGACGACGTAGCCGCGCTCCGTGTCGACGACCAGCCCGGTCCCGTAGTAGTGACGATCGGCTACGCCGGACAGCGTGTAAGGCAGGTCAAAGGTAACGACCACGAGCGATTGTGAGATAGCGCGAACCCGCGGATCGTCGTGACGCGTGAACTTCGTACTGCCCACGGCTTCAGGTTTCGGCTCTGGCCCGTCAGCGAGGGGGCGGCAGGGCCACACACCAGACGTGTCGTCGCGCGTGCAGTGTCGTGAGGGGAACCAGGTTCGGTCCATCTCGAACGGGCGCAGAATGCTGTTGGTCGGGTTGTCCATCGTGACAAAACGCACCTGGGCTCGCTCGCCGTCCGCGAGGTCGGCCAGGGCCTCTTCGAGGTCATCGATGTTCCGGATTTCTGTTCTCGCGAATTCGGTTATGACCGCGCCCCGGGGAATCGCCGCTTTCGAAAACAGGTAGCCCGGGTTAGCGACGTATGCGCCTTCTGCCGGCAGGTTGTAATGCCGGGCCTGCTGGTACGACAGGTTGTTGACCGTCGCGTCGCCGAACTCGAGATAGGCGGATGGCGTTATCGCGTGCAGATCATCAACGACGATCTCGTGCTCGACGGTCCGGCCACCTCGTTCCACTTCGACGGTGATCGTGTCGCCGACCCGTTCGTCCAGCATCGCGGCCAACGGCACGAACTGCGTTATCAGCTCGCCGTCGATCCGGATAAGGATATCGCCCGGCGACAGCTTCCCTGCGGCAGCCGAACCGGGAATGACCTGACGCACCGTCAGCATGCCGGTCTGGTCGGGAAACGTCGATCTTGCCAGGCGTTCGGATTCTTCTTTCAACCCGAGCCGCGCCAGCTCGTCATAGGGTTTGTTTTCGAACGTCGTCTGCAGCGTTCCGCGAGTGACCGGCTGGTCCGACTGGATCAGTTTCTTCGCTCTCTCGACGCGATCGAGTGGCAGGAAGAAGCTGCTGGCCGCCGAGTTGTTCGCGCCGGCGTTCAGCGCGACGACTTCGCCGTCAATATTGACGACCGGTGAACCGGAGGACCCGCCGGACGTGCCGCTGGCTGCCTGCAGGTAGAAGGTGTTGAAGTCGTTGTATTTGCCCCGGCCGTAGTCGGGCGCTTTTCGATCCAGCCTCGCGATGGTGCCTGCGAGGATCGACAGCTGCTCCCCGGCATCGTTGCCGATGACGCGAATTTCACGGCCGATGCTGGCCCCGTCGGGCGACAGCGGCAGCTCGGCGGGTACAATGTATTTGAGTTCGTCGGGATCGTAGCGATAGAAGCCGAAGTCGTGTACGGGATCGCGATAGACCGGCGTCAGACGCACCTCTTCGTTGTTGCGAAACACAGCCTCGGCGACGACGGGGCCAGGCGTCACGACGTGTCGGTTGGTCAGGATGAGTCCCTGCTCGGCGTCGACAACGAAACCGGTCGCCTGGCTCGATGAGTTCCACTCGGTGTCGAAGGCGCGAGTAGCGTCTACGCGGATCGATACAACACCGGACGAGATGCGCTCGAGCGTCTCCGTCCAGGCAGCTTCGTCAGCACCGGCTGACGAAAATGCGAATACGAGGGCGGCGATGCCCGTCTGAAAGCCTTTTCTCATGGAATATCCTGGAATCCGTTCAGGTAGACAGTCTAGTGTATTAGGGACTAGGACGGGCCGCGCTGGTTCCCGGTTTTTGATTCTCAGGCGGCGTCGTCCTCGGAAGCCAGGTAACGGACGTCCAGTTCGCGTGCCGCTTTGACGTCGTCGAGGCGGCGAACCGGCATCGTGTACGGGGCTTCCTTGTACTTGACCCCATTCTCCCGTGCGTCTCTCGCAATCTCGACCATGGCATTGACGAATCCGTCGAGCGTCTCCTTGCTCTCGGTCTCGGTGGGCTCGATCAGCAGACATTCCGGCACCATCAGCGGGAAGTAGGTCGTCGGCGCATGGTAATTCTTGTCCAGCAACGCCTTGGCGACGTCCATCGCCGTCAGTTCGAAGTCTCGCGCCTCGTGCTTCAACGTGATGATGAACTCGTGGCTCGCGCGTCGCGTCGGGAATGCCAATTCGAAGCCCGCATCGCGCAGCCGTGCCTGGAGGTAGTTCGCATTGAGTGTCGCGTACTCGGCGATGCGACGCATACCGTCGCGGCCGACCAGGCGCATATAGATGTAGGCTCGCAGCAGGACGCCGGCATTGCCCATGAAACCGGACAACCGGCCGATGCTCTGCGGGAAGTCATCTTCCTCCAGCCAGTAGTAATGAGGCTCGCCCGCCTCTTCTCGTTTGCCGACGACCGGGATCGGCATGAAGGGCAGCAGGCGCTCCCCGACGCCGATCGCGCCTGACCCTGGACCGCCGCCGCCGTGCGGCGTCGAAAATGTCTTGTGCAGGTTCATGTGGATGACGTCGAAGCCCATATCGCCCGGTCGCACTTTGCCGAGGATGGCGTTCAGGTTCGCGCCGTCGTAGTACAGGAGGCCGCCCGCGTCGTGGACGATTTTCTCAATCGCCGGGATATTGTGCTCGAAGACACCCAGCGTCGACGGGTTTGTCAGCATGATACCGGCGGTCTGGGGTCCGACAGCCTGCTTCAGCGCCTCGATGTCGACGTCGCCTTCCGGTCCGGTCGGCAACTCCTTCACAATGCAGCCGCACATGTTGGCGGTGGCCGGGTTTGTGCCGTGAGCGGCATCCGGTACCAGCACCTCCCGACGTTCCGTGTCACCGCGAGCGTCGTGATAAGCGCGAATCATCGCGACGCCGGCGAGCTCGCCCTGGGCACCGGCCATCGGCGTTAAGGAAACGCCCTGCATACCCGTTACGTCCTTCAGCATGTCCTGCAGTTCGTACATGCAGGTCAGGAAACCCTGGCCGTGACTCGTTGGCCCCAGTGGATGACGCCCGATAAACTCGGGCAGCATGGCTAGCGTGTTGCAGGCCTTCGGGTTGTACTTCATCGTGCAGGAACCGAGCGGGTAGAAGTGCGTATCGATCGAGAAGTTCTTCTGCGACAGCCGCGTGAAGTGGCGGACGACCTGCAGTTCCGAGGCCTCGGGCAGCAACGGCCTGTCGGTGCGCAACATCGATTCCGGAAGATCCACCGGCGCCTCATCCACGGGTGACTGTGCGAACGCGCGCCGGCCCTCGCGAGATTTCTCGAAGATGGTCTTGTCTTTGATCGTCACGATAGTCCTTCCTTAGGTTTCTATATCGATCCCGAGGGCGTTGAACGCCGCCTCGTAGTCGGGCTCGGTCTCTATGTCTTCAATGTGCTCTGCGTGAACGACGGTGTTGTTCTCGTCCAGGACGACGACAGCACGCGAGAACATGCCGGTCAGCGGCCCCTCGGTAATCAGGACGCCGTAATTCTCGCCGAATCCTGCATGCCGGACCGCCGACAACGCGGACACGTTCCTGATGCTTTTTTCATCCAGGAAACGACTGTGTGCGAACGGGAGGTCGTAGGACACCATCAGCATTGCGATATCGTCGTGCCCTTCAGCCATGGCGCTGAACTTGACGACCGAGGTGGCGCAGACCTCGGTGTCGACGCTGACGAAGATGTTCATGATCTTGCGCTTGCCAGACCAGTTCGACAGGGACACGTTCTGCAGGTCGGTGTTGACGAGCATGATGTCGGGCGCGCGTGAGCCCACGTTCGGCAAATCACCCGCTATCGGATAGGTCTTTCCGTTGTACGAAATACTCGACATGAATCAGGCGCTTCTGGCGTTTGAACGTCGGAAAATGTCGCGCATCGCGTCGACGTAAGCGCTCAGGTCAGCGTCGGTCTTGGTCTCCGTCGCACATATGAGCAGCGTATTGCCCAGTTCCGGGTAGATGCCCGAGAGGTCATAGCCGCCCAGGATGCCGACCGACGAGAGCGCATCGAGGACCTCGGCAACCGGGCGATCCAGTCGTATCGCGGCTTCGTGGAAGTGTGGAGCGTCAAAGCTCTTCTCGATTCCGGGAATGCTGGTCAGTCCGTCGACGAGCTTCTGCGTATTCGACAGTGACTGGGCCGCGACGCGCCGCAGGCCGTCATAGCCGAGCAGGGACATGTAGATCGTCGCCGCTGTCACCATGAGACCCTGGTTCGTGCAGATATTCGACGTCGCTTTCGTGCGGCGAATATGCTGCTCGCGCGCCTGCAACGTCAGCGTGTAGCCTTTGTTGCCGTCGAGATCCGTCGTGCAACCCACGATGCGACCCGGCATCTGCCGGACGTAGGCCTGCTTGCAGGTCATGTAGCCAAAGTAAGGGCCGCCGGATGACAGCGGAACCCCCAGCGGCTGCCCTTCACCGATGCAGATGTCCGCGCCCTGCTCGCCCCAGTGCCCCGGAGCCTTGAGCAACGCCAGCGATGTCGGGTTAGCGATGGCTATCACCAGTGCCTTGCGCTCGTGCGCCCAATCGACGATGCGGTCGACGTCTTCCAACGTGCCAACGAATGTCGGCTGCTGGATGACGACGGCAACCGGCGCTGCCTGATCGTCCAGCGCATCGAAATCCAGCGTCCCCCGCTGCTGATTCATCGGCAAGTAATCGAACGTCAGTCCCTGGCTGCCGCAGATGGCCGTCGCAACTTTCCGGTACGTCGGGTTCACACCCGGGGCAAGCAATACCTGGCGCGACTTCACCTTGCGGTTGGCGCGGACGGCCATCAGCGCAGCCTCCGCAAGACCCGACGCCCCGTCGTACAGCGACGCGTTGCTGACATCGAGGCCTGTCAGGCCCGTAATCATCGTCTGGTACTCATAGATCGTCTGCAGCGTGCCCTGGCTGGCCTCGGCCTGGTATGGCGTGTAGGCACTGTAGAACTCACCGCGCGTCGTGACCTCCCAGACGGCTGCCGGAATATGGTGCTCATAGGCTCCCGCGCCAATGAAGCACTGGGGCGTCCCGTCCATATGGGCCCTTTCGTGCATCAGTCGCGTGACTTCCATTTCAGTCAGCGCCTCGGGCACACCATCCAGGGATTCGATCTTGAGGTGTTCGGGGATCTCGTCGAAGAGATCCTCGATGCTGTCGGCGCCAATCGCCTTGAGCATTTCCGCGGTGTCTTTTGGAGTGTGGGGATTAAAGGGCATGGTCAGCTGTCCAGTTCATCCAGCAAGGCCTGGTACTCGTCCGGTGACATAAGGTCACCTTCGTCTCCAGACGGTTTCAGTCGCACGATCCAGCCGTCGCCGTACGGATCGCTGTTAATTTTTTCAGGGTCATCGGACAGGTCTTCGTTGACCTCAACGACAGTACCTGCGATCGGTGCGTAGACGTCGGACGCGGCTTTCACCGACTCGACGACAGCCATGTCGCCACCGGCGTCCACGTCCTGATCGAGCTCCGGAAGTTCGACATAAACAAGATCGCCGAGCGCTTGCTGGGCATGGTCGGTAATGCCGACCGTGACACTGCCATCGTCTTCTCGCCTGAGCCATTCATGGTCGTTTGTGTACATCAGGTCGCCGGGCAATTCATTCATTGTTCTTCTCCTGTCGGGCGCTAGATTTCGATTCTTACTTCGCCGTTCCTGACGAACGGCGTGTTTACGATTTTAACCGCTTGCAGCTTGCCGCGAATATCGACGGCGGCCTCCGAGTATTCCCCGGCAGGCACGCGGGCGAGTGCAATCGATCGACCGATAGTCGGCGAAAAGCCGCCTGACGTGATCTCACCGTCGCCGACACCGTCGACAACGACGCGCTGGTGGCTGCGCAATACGCCCTTGCCCTCCAGCAGCAGGCCGACGAATCGTGGGCGTGTCGGATTGTCTCTCTGAGCTTCCAGGGCCTGCCGTCCCTTAAAGTTCCTGTCATCCGGCGCCCAGGCGATCGTCCAGCCCAGTCCGGCTTCCAGCGGCGATACGCCCTCATCCATATCGTTGCCGTACAGGTTCATGGCTGCCTCGAGCCGCAGCGTGTCGCGGGCGCCAAGACCGGCGGGTTTTACGCCGGCGTCGATTAATGCGTGAAAGAGCTTGTTGATGGCCGCCGCCTCACCGAGGATCTCCCAGCCGTCCTCACCGGTATAGCCTGTGCGCGCGATGAAGAGATCGCCGAACTGATGGCCTGTAAACGGCTTCAGAGCCAGCGCATCGTTTCGATAGGGTGCGTCGATACAGCTCGCCGCGAGCGCCCTGGCATCGGGACCCTGCACGGCGATCATCGCCAGTTCCGGCCGCTCCGTCACCGACACGTCGAATGCCTGCGCCTGCTCGTTGATCCAGGCCAGGTCTTTGTCGCGTGTGGCCGCGTTGACGATCAGGCGGTAGTCGTCGCCACCCAGCCAGTAGACGATGAGATCGTCGATGACGCCGCCGTCGTCATTCAGCATGCAGGTATACAGCGCCCTGCCCTCGGTCGTGAGTTTCGCGACGTCGTTGGCGAGCAGCGCTCGCAGGAAGCCGGTTGCATCACTACCGGTAACATCGACAACGGTCATGTGCGACACGTCAAACACGCCGGCGTGCTGGCGCACTGCGTGGTGTTCGTCTTTTTGCGATCCGTAGTGCAGCGGCATATCCCAGCCGCCGAAGTCGACGATCCTGGCTCCGGCGCTGACGTGTGCATCGTAGAGTGGCGTTCTCTGTCCCATCTGGGCTCCTGGCACAAAAAAAGGCGGCAGACACACTCGTCTGCCGCCCCTCTGTCCTCGAGTACCTGAGAGATCAATGGCTTACACCACGTTCACCTTCGGTGGGCCATTCAAGGCCGCTCTCCAGAGCCGATCACCGTCCGCAGTCCTTTTGCCTGAGCGTTTCCGGGCGTGTTGCGCCTTCGGCGATCCGCCCCTGGCGGATTCTCTTCTGCGAACGCTATCAATCGAAACTGGATGATAGCCAATGGTCACCCGGGTTGCCAGCGAGAATTCCGGCGGCCACAATCCCTGCCTTTGTTGAAGTGGAGCAATCGTGTCGAGAGTCCTGGTCATTATCGGGCTTAGCATGTGCGCCAGCGCCGCACTGGCAGAGGGAGAAGACAATCTCGATACGCTTCTCACGGATCACTGGGAGTGGACGCTTGAGAACAGCCCCACGTTTGCATCCCGCCTGGGCGACCGGCGCTACAACCGGCAATGGCGCGACCTGGGCCGCGAGGCTGCGTCGACTCGGCAAACCGAAAGACGGGCGCTGCTCGCACGCGTCTATGCGCTGCCAAAGACCGACCTGTCTGACAGCGATCGGCTGAACCTTGAACTGTTGCGCCGAGCGCTGCAGCAAGACGCCGATGAGTTTCGATTCAATGGGCACCTGATGCCCTTCAGTCACCGCGGCGGCGTGCAGAATCTCGACAACGTCGCTAACTTCGTTCCGTTCGAGACTCCAAGCGATATCGAAGACTGGCTCGCACGAATGGAGTCGATCGATACCGTTATCGATCAGACCATAGATACCGCCGACTACGGCCGCCGCCGTGGCCTGATGCCACCCGCGGTCCTGATGCAACGCATCCCGGACCAGATTTCGGCGCAACTGGTCGACGACGGCCGCGACAGCCCGTTTTTTAGAGCCTTCGAAGCACTGCCGGCGTCGATAGATGAATCCCGCGCCACTGAACTACAGTCTCGTGCCATCGAGATCATCGAGCGTGAGATCGTGCCGGCTTACCGACGCCTGCAGACATTCTTCACGGAAACTTACCTGCCTGACGCGAGGCAGAGTATCGGGTTATCGTCACTGGAGAATGGTGCGGACTGGTACGAACACCTGGCCGGGCGTTACACGACCACGCGCATGACGCCGGACGAAATCCATCGACTCGGTCTCGATGAGGTCAAACGAATTCGCGACGAAATGCTGGCCGTCATTGACGAACTGGAGTTCGACGGTAACTTCCAGGACTTCCTCGCGTTTCTTCGATCGGACCCGCAGTTTTATTTTGAGACCCCCGAAGAGTTGCTGGCCGCGTATCGAGCGACCAGCAAGCGGATTGATCCCGAACTCGTAACGTTGTTCGGCAAACTGCCTCGAATGCCGTACGGCGTCAAACCGATACCGGATGCGATCGCGCCCGACACGACGACCGCCTACTATTCCGGGCCGGCCCCGGACGGGAGTCGCGCAGGCATCTTCTGGGTCAATCTGTATCGGCCCGACGTGCGGCCGAAGTACGAAATCGAAGTCCTGACCGTACACGAGGCAATGCCCGGCCACCACCTGCAGATTGCTTTGCAGCAGGAACTCGACAACCTGCCGGCGTTTCGCCGCTACTCCGGGTTCACAGCGTTCACGGAAGGCTGGGGGCTGTACAGCGAAGCACTGGGTTACGAACTCGGCCTCTACCGGGACCCCTACTCGCGTTTCGGCCAGCTCACCTACGAGATGTGGCGCGCCGTACGCCTCGTCGTCGATACGGGCATCCACTACAAGGGCTGGACGCGGCAGCAGGCGATAGACTTTTTCAGGGATAATGCAGCGAAGACAGAGCCCGATATCGTCAATGAGATCGACCGCTACATCGGCAACCCGGGCCAGGCACTCGCGTACAAGGTCGGCCAACTCAAGATGTCGGCACTCAGGCAGGATGCAGAAGCGGCGCTTCGCGAACGCTTTGATGTCAGGGACTTCCATGACACTATGCTCGGCGGAGGCGCATTGCCGCTGGATCTGCTGGAGCAGCGCATGAACCGCTGGCTGGCAGCGGAGCTGGCGGCAACAGTGCCGACACGGTAGCCGTGCAAGGAAGAACGTAGAGATACGGAAGGGAGACTGCAGTGAATGAAGGTCTAAAGCCGCCAGGTAACAACAAAGTCATCAAGGAGCGTGGCTTCTTCGCGTCGCTTTTTATCGGACTGGTACGCGACCTGTTCAAATTCGTCATGGCGTTCGCCGTCGGCACCGGCGCCAGTGCGATCGCTTGCTGGTACTACGGCCTTCCATTGGTTCTTTCGTTGGTCGGTGGGTTCATCGTTCTGGCCCTTGCGCTCGCGTTGACGACGGACAGCATTTTTTCCTGACGCACAGGCAGGGCCAGCTGCACGCTTCTTCTCCCGGGGCACCGGCGCTTCGACATGGCCAACTGCAGGCCGACCTCCGCACATTGGTCGACTCGTGAGTAATGCACGCGTGGTTTCAGACCGCGAATTCCCGCTGCGCGATCCGGGCGCGCGTCGCGGGATCGTCGGCAGGATTGTAGATCTCGTCGATACGTTTGAGCCGGCTGCGCAGTCCGGTGTTGTTGGCAATCTGGATGTTCAGGCCGGGTCGCGCATTCATCTCCAGGATCAGCGGGCCGAGATCCCTGTCTATGACGATGTCGACGCCGAGATAACCGAGCTCGGTCACCTCGTGAGCGCGCGCGGACGATTCAAGAATCTGTTCCCAACCCGGTATCTGAAGACCTGCAATTAGCGCCCCGGTATCGGGGTGCTCATCGACAACTTCGTTGCCCAGTACGCCAATCAACGTCTTGCCGTGGCCCATATCGACGCCGGTGCCGACGGCGCCCTGGTGCAGGTTCGCCTTGCCGTCCGACGCGCGGGTCGGTAATCGCACCATCGACATCACCGGATAGCCGCGATAGACGATGACTCGAACGTCCGGCACACCCTGGTAACTGACCTCGGCGAAAACGGGATCGAAACGTACACAGTATTCGATCAGCGCCTTATCCGGGTTGCCGCTGAGACTGTACTGGCCACCGACGATGTTGGAGAGGTGATGCAGGATTTCATCGGTGGATATCAGCAGGCCGCTTGCGAGTCGGAACGAATCCCGCTTCCGGGTGCTGCGCCCGGTCACGACGAGGATGCCGTCGCCGCCACTACCGGCGGCGGGCTTTACGACAAAGCTCTCCAGATTCTCGACGATCTCCGGGAACTTCCGGACGTCACCCTGGTGGTCAATGACTCCGTACAACTCCGGCACGGCCATGCCTGCCGCCAGCGAGATCTTTTTCGTCAGCACCTTATCGTCAACGCGCGGGTAAAAACGGCGTTCATTCAGGCGCATGATGTAGTTGGCATTGCGCTCGTTCAGGCCGAGCACGCCGGCGTCACGCAGTGCTTTCGCCGCGCCGAACATCAGCTACCCGTGAGCGCCTTGAAGCGCGTCAGTTCCAGCAGCCGATACCCGGTGTAGCGGCCGGCCAGTATGACCAGCGCGAGGACGGCGAGCAGCAGCTCCGGGAAGGTAAAGATCAGGTGTTCGAGCCAGGCGATGCCCATCGCGACGTAGGCGACGACAGCGATGATCACGCTGCCGACGCCGGCACGAACGGCGTCGGCAGCTCCGCGTTCTTCCCAAACGACGGACATGCGCTCGATCGTCATCGCAATGATCACCATCGGGAACAGCGCCACCGACAGTCCGGTATCGACACCGAAGGTGTGCGAGACCAGGCTGATCAAAAGCATCAGCATGACGACGACGATCAGGACGGCGGTCAGCCGTGGCACCAACAGCAATCGCAGTCGCTCGAGGAGGAAGCGAATGCTCAGTCCGAGAGACACGAGCAGCAGGAACATGATGACGCCCCAGAACAACCGGGTCTCGCGGAATGCAAGCGCAATCAGCACCGGCATGAACGTTCCGAATGCATCGATGCCAACGAAATTTCGCATCAGCACCATGACCAGGGCGCCGATCGGAATCATCAGCAGCACGCTGTAGACCGCCTGCGTCTGGATCGGCAAGCTGTACAGCGAAAAATCGACCAGGCCACCGCCCGCCTGCGCCGCCTGGGTCTCTGCGATGGTGACGGTGTCCAGGTAGTTCTCCTGCACGGCGAAGCGCGTCTGCACGTTCGTTGCGCCCTGCACGTCGACCAGCGTCTCGCTGCCCCGCCACCAGATGAAGAATCGTCTTGGCAGGTTTTCTTCGCCGGTGACCGGATTGAAGTACCGCCAGCTGTCACCGTCGTGTATCTCCAGCCACGAAATCAGGTCGGCGCTGCGCTGCCGGCCCTCGAGTTCGAGGCCGCGTATGACCCGCGCCGGAATCCTCGCAGCCGCGAGCAAGGTCGTCAGGGTCTGGACAAAGTCCTTGTCTGAGCCCACTTCGCTCAGCAGCAGTTCGACGTTCGGCCCCGGCGAAGGGTCCCTGAGCGTCCGTATCAGCGCGGACACAAATGACGCGGTATCGGCAGACTGAGCCCGCACGTCCTCGACGATGACTTCGACCGCCGTCCTGAACGGTTCCTCAATCGATGGCGGCGGAGGGAAAGGTGGCGTCGTGTCCTCCTGCCGGCTGCCTGAGTCCTCGTAAACCGATATGCGGTAGTAGACCGTCTGTGTACCGTTCGCCCTGCGGATGGCCCAGCGCGCGACGCGACCGCCGCTGCTGTAGTCGAGGTTGAATCCGAAGCCCCGGGACACCGAGTTCTGATTCAGCGTCCTGAATCCCGGCGTCAGTGTCGGTATGTGCAGGTCGACCTTGATCGAACCGGGACCGGCGTCGAAGGTCACAGCCGTTTCGATCGTCCATACCGGCGTCTCCCGGTTCGCAGTTAACGGAAAACCGAGTGCGAGCCACTTATAGGCGAACAACAGGATGCCAACGATCGCGAGGATTGCCGCGAGGATGTAAACGTAACGCTGGCTCATAGCTTGGACTACCTCACGGGCTTGCTGCCAAGCGCCCGTTCGACGACTCGTTCTCGTATTGGCCCGGACACATTGAACAGCTGCATGCCGGTCCGCCGCAGTTCGCTTGAGAACGGCAAATTGCTCGCAAACAGTCGGTTCAGTGCTGTCAGGGCGTGCATCATCGTAGCATTCTCGCCTTTTCGAGCACGCTCATAGCGCCTGAGAACACGACGTTCGCCAGGGTGAACCCCGCCCGAGACTGCGTCCCCAACCGTAAGAGCGAGCACAGCCGCATCCTGTAGACCGAGGTTGGCGCCCTGACCGGCCAGCGGATGCACGGCGTGAGCGGCGTCACCGACCAACACGATGTTCTCGGTGACATAGTTCCTGGCATGGTGAGCGTTGAGCGGAAAACTGCCGCGAGGCCCATCAACCGTGAGTTCGCCAAGCACGGCATCGCTTGCCTCGGTCAAGAGCCTCCCAAGCGATTCGTCGTCGGCGGCCAACGCATTGTCCGGCTCATTCGTGGACCAGACGGTTGAGACGCGACCATCCGAAAGCGGCAGCAGCGCGATCGGGCCGGTCGGCAGGAATCGCTGCCAGGCTGTCGCCTCGTGGTCGTGCTCCGGCCGCAGATGAGTCACGATGGCGGTCTGTTGATATTGGATGCGCGACACGTCGATGCCGACGCAGTCACGGACACGCGACGAAGACCCATCGGCACCGACCAGCAGATCCGTCGTGATCGTCTCGCCATCACTCAATCTGACGACAACCTGTGGCTCTTCCCGGTCAATCGACTCGACACTGGCACCGTATCGGACATTGACGCCGAGCACGTTCAGCCGGTGCAGCAGCGCTCGCTGGATCGCGGTGTTCTCGACGATATAGCCGAGGTACGGCAGGCCGAAATCGTCGGCATCGAAACGCAATGCGGAAGCGCTGTCGGCTGCGTCGGCAGAATCCCAGACCCGCATGCGTTCGTACGCACAGCGACGTTCAGACTCGATTCGATCCCAGGCACCCAGCCTTTCCAGGATCTCGATCGAGCCATTGGCAATCGCCGAAACACGCAAGCCGAGCCGCGTGTCCTCTCGAGGCGGCTTCGTGTTCGCGTCTACGACAATGACCTTCAGCTGGCGCGACGCATCGGCCAGCAGTCCGGCTGTCGCCAGGCCGACGACGCCTCCACCGATGACAAGCACGTCATACTGCTGCATCATCGAAGCGGAACGCCCCGCGACAGCCTGGGCAGCTTGCCGTTGAGTCCCATCATCTGCTTTGCAAACGCCTTGCGGACACCCGGTATCAGGTCGAAACCCAGCATGCCGACATTGCGTGCGAACCGAGTTGCAGGACGAGTTGAGCCAAACACCTCGACAATACTGTCGGTGATTCGAACCAACGTTCCCTGGTCGCGCTTCCTCCAGTCTGCGTAGCGCTCCAGCATCACCGCGATCGAGTCACCATCGCGCCTGGCGTCGCTGATGCAATCGCATAGCGCTGCGACGTCTCGCATTCCAAGATTGAAGCCCTGAGCCGCGACAGGGTGCAGGCCGTGCGCAGCGTTCCCGACCAGCACGCTGCGTGTTGCTGTCATTCGCGAGGCCTTGCTGAGGCTCAGCGGGTAAGCGCTGCGCTTGCCGATCTTGGAGAAGCGTCCGAGTCGCGTGCCGAAGGCCGCGTATAGCCTGTCAGTGAACGTTTCGTCATCGAGCGCCAGCAGCTCATCCGCCACGGACGTTTCTGCCACCCAGACGAACGCTGTCCGGCCGCCGGACATCGGCAGGAATGCAATCGGGCCGCCGGTCGTGAACCGTTCGTAAGCGACGCCGTCCGGTCGCTTCTCGGAAAGCAGGTTGCCGATAATTGCCGTCTGTCCGTAGTGCTTTACGCTCGCGCCGATGTGCAGCAGGTCTCGTAGTTGTGAGCGTGCCCCATCGGCCGCGACCAGCAGGTCGGCGGTCAGCAACTCGCCAGTATCCAGTGTCACGGTGGCCCGTTCGTCACTGACATCAACCGCCTCGACGCTGGCAGGACAGAATTGGGTGACGGAATCGGCCTCCTTCAGCTCATCCTGCAAGACCTCCCCGAGAACCCGGTTGATAACCACATGGCCCAGCGCCTCGACGCCCTGTTCCTCTGCATCAATCCTGGAAAACCCGAAGCGACCGGCGTCAGAAACATGGATGTGGCGGATCGGTGTCGACGCCGCCATCACGTCCGGCCAGAGTCCCATGGCGTCGAACATGCGCTGCGTGCTTCGGGACAGCGCCGTCGTTCGTTCATCGAAGCTCGGCTGCTGCGGCTCGCCGCGAGCCACTGGCTCTACGACGGCGACTCTTAGGCCGATAGGTCGCAGCGCGAGCGCCAGGCTGGTGCCGATCATGCCGCCGCCGGCGATAACGATGTCGTAGTGATTACTCATCCGGCCTGCATCAGTGCCTCGATGGCATCCGGTTCCTTGACCAGGCCCTTGCTGAGAACGTCCGGCCCTTTGGCCGTGATCGCCACGTCATCCTCGATTCGGATTCCGATGCCCCGGAATTTGGCCGGGTACTTGCGGGTGTTCGGTATGTAGATGCCCGGTTCGACGGTCGTCACCATGCCACTTTCGAGCAGCCGCCACTCGTCTCCGACCTTGTAGTCGCCGACGTCATGTACGTCCATGCCAAGCCAGTGCCCCGTCTTGTGCATGAAGAACTGCCGGTAAGCCCCATCCTTGATGAGTTTCGGTAGTGTTCCGTCAAGCAGACCGAGTTTCCTGAGCCCGCGCGTTATAACCCGAACCGCGGCGTCGTGGGGTTCGTCCCAGTGGTTGCCCTTCACCGTTTTCTCGATCGCGGCGAGCTGCGCCTCGAGCACGATTTCGTAGACGGCGCGTTGTTCCGGACTGAAGCGTCCATTGACCGGGAAGGTCCGCGTGATGTCGGAGGCATAGAAGTCCAGCTCGCAGCCCGCGTCGATCAGGACGAGATCGCCGTCCTTGAGCTGATCGCGGTTGGTGACGTAATGCAGGGTGCACGCATTCGCGCCCCCGCCGACGATAGGGCTGTAAGACGTCCACGCATCGTGGCGCCGGAATTCATAGAGGAACTCGGCCTCGAGCTCGTACTCGTACATTCCGGGCCGCGTCGACTTCATCGCTCGTTCGTGCGCGGCGACCGCAACCTTGGCTGCGCGTCGCATCGCACTGATCTCGGAGCGGCTCTTGTACAGGCGCATGTCATGCAGCAGGTGATCGAGCGCGACGAACTCCTGCGGCGCGTGTACGCCCCGCGACCCGCCGCTGCGCAGGGAGTTGACCCAGTCGGCGACATGCCCGTCGAACTCGGCGTTGAGGCCCATCGCGTAATAGACACGCGAACAGGATTCCATGATGCCGGGCAGGATGTCGTCGATATCGTTAATCGGGAACGCATCGTCGGCGCCGAAATCGCGGACTGCGCCCTCGGGCCCCGCCCGATGACCGTCCCACAGTTCTTTCTCCGGGTTCTTCTCGCGGCAGAACAACAGGAACTCGCCGCTCTCTCTGCCGGGCACCAGGACAGCAACGGCCTCAGGCTCATCGAAACCGGTCAGATAATAAAAGTCACTGTCCTGACGGTAGCGATGTTCCACGTCCCGGCTGCGTGGCTGCAAAGGAGCCGCAGGCAGTATCGCGATGCCATCATTACCCATCATCCGCATGAGCTGACGGCGTCTCTTCGAGAATTCTTTATGATTCATGTTTGGGAGTTACTCAGTGTACGACGGTGTCGTCGGTCTTTGGCGTCCGCAGGTCGGCCAGCTCCTCGTAGACCAGCTGTGCGGCGACTCTCAGATACTCGACGAGCTCGGTGTAGGCATCTTCGTTATCTTCTTCGTCGCCCTCTCCGCTGGTCGCACGAGTGATTTCCAGCATGTCTTTAATAATGTCTGCTATTGGGTCGGTAGACAGTCGTTCCTTCATCGCACCTTCGTGACCGCCGGATACGAGTCCGTGCAGGTAGCCTTCACACCATCGACCCAGCGCCTCGGCGCGCGTCTCAGCAGCATCGGCATCGTCGGGCAACAGCGGTGAAAATTCCGACATACGCTCCGACAACTGCCGCCCGGCCGTCTCGAACAGGTCCGACAGCATCACCTCGCACTCTGCCCGCAGCGCGTTGGCCGGATCGGTCCCATCAAGAACGGTCTGCAGCCAGTCGAATCCAGCGCCGGTCCCGGCAATGGCGAGCCGGCTGGATAACATGCCGTGCGCCTGGGCCGCATCCCAGTTCGATCCACAACGGCGTAGCGCGCCGTCCAGATCGTCATAATCGATATCTGTTGTCACATTAATTGAGTCAATTCTTGTAGGGACGAATGATCCCACGGTTATGCCCGGCGCCACAAACCCGTAGTCGCGGCGCTGCTGTCATTGATTCTGTCAGTTTCCAACACTATATTGGCTCCATGAGTGACGATATCAATGCGACATTCGAAGGCGAATTGAAGCGGCTGGAGCAGCGCGTTGATGCGCTCGTCAGAGTGTGCGACCAGCTTCAGGACGAGAATCGATCCCTGAAGCAGCGACAGGACGTTTTGACCGCCGAACGTGCGAGCCTGCTGCAAAAAAATGAACAGGTACGCGCACGCGTGGAGGCCATGATTGGTCGCCTTAAGGCAATGGAACAGGGGTCTTGAAACGATGAGCGAACCCTATGCACAAGTCAGCATTCGCATCCTGGACAAAGAGTACCAGGTAGCCTGCCCTGCCAGCGAGAGAACGGACCTGCTGGATTCGGCCGAAATACTGAACGAGAAAATGCGTGAGGTGCGGGACGGTTCCGGGGTCGTAGGGCTCGATCGCATCGCGGTGATGGCGGCACTCAATATGGCTAATGACCTGTTGCACGCCAAAGCGCGCGACAGAGCGATGGAAGGAGATTTCAGTACGCGATTGAAACTGATTTCTGATCGCGTCGAGTCGGCTTTGGGAAATTCTCAGCAACTCGATCTCTGAATTTTCGGTATGGCGCTCCCTGCAGTGTTCGATACAGACCTGGATACCTTTCGACCCTAACTTTTAGTACCGGGGTCGTGTACTGTCGATGACATGTGAGCAGGGCCGATTCGTCGGTAAGCCTGTTGTCATCACGGCTGACCCCACTTGTTGCTCTGGTTCGAGAGCGACGGTCGGTAACGGCACAGGCGGGGAGCGCCTCTTCTCCAAACCACACCGTGAATAATTCGCAGCCCGGGCAAAACCAGCAACGTCAACAGGGCCTCGAGTCCAGGCGATCGATGTCGTCGAGCGAACGAGAAATCGCCTCGGAGATCATCTGTCGAAGGTTTCTGCGATCGTCGTTGTTCTTCTCTGCGAAACGCATCGGGGTTTATCTGTCTACCTGGGACGAAGTCGATACAGACGAAATCATTTTGCGCGGGTGGCGCGCAAAAAAAGAAATTTTTGCGCCGGTGATCGACGATCGTAATCGTCTGCAGTTTTGTTCATTGCGACCTGAGAGTCGAATTGAAACCAGGTCTTTCGGCATTTTCGAACCGGTTAACGAACCGCGAATAGACGCAAGGCAACTCGACGTTGTCGTTACTCCGCTCGTCGCGTTCGACAACAATCGACATCGTGTCGGTATGGGAAGCGGTTACTACGACCGCTGCTTTCGTTTCCAGAGTCGATTTAGAGGCTGGAAGAAACCGAAGCTTGTCGGCGTGGCATTTACCTGCCAGCAGGTTGAAGAGATAGCGCTAAACCGTTGGGATATACCGCTTTACTCGGTATTTACAGACTAAAACCAGCACACCGACTTCGGCAGAACACACCCGATATTGCCGGACAAAGAACCATCGCTCTGGTGTTTCAGTCAGATGAGACGTCGCAAGCGCGTTTACAGAATTCGCCTGCCGCGAGGTGGCTGACCACAGCTTCTTTTTGCTGTGAGCGCCCCCTGAAAGTGTCGTTTCGCAGAGGAAGAAAACGCTCACGGAAAGTACACCGACTGAGAACGAATTCACACTTGGTTTGTGACGCTTTTCCAGGCTCTTTTACGCATCAGTAGGTTGCTGGATTTTTTACTTGTTATGTATATACTCAACGCCGGGTACCCGACACGGAGAAAATCATGGCTACCAAGAAGAAGTCACGCAAGAAGGCTTCGAAGCGCAAAGTCGCTAAGAAGTCGAAAGTCACTAGGAAACCAGCTTCTAAGAAGAAGGTAACTAAACGGAAAGTCGCGAAGA